>Ga0207935_1000015_pt1 | contig 60255 bp, 60 predicted proteins | sample LakMenEpi30Aug10_FD_150746 | JGI IMG/M metagenome (GOLD analysis project Ga0207935, IMG submission 150746) | Freshwater microbial communities from Lake Mendota, WI - 30AUG2010 deep hole epilimnion (SPAdes) | ecosystem: Environmental > Aquatic > Freshwater > Lake > Epilimnion/Euphotic zone ...
ACGGACGATGACTTGAGCGCCTTCATCGCTGGCATTTGCGAATTTCACAGATGAATCGACTGGCTTGCCGTAGACGAATGCGTCTGCGCCGAGTTCTTCGACCACCTCGACCTGGATATCAAAGCCCTTACTAGAAGGTGTAAATCCTTCTGGGCGGATACCGACAATGACTGATGCGCCAGCAGATGCTGGGACATCAACATCAAGGCCACCAAGCTTTGCTTTGCCACCAGATACTGGAGCGACAAGCAAGTTCATGGCTGGAGAGCCAATGAAGCCAGCTACGAATGCGTTAGCAGGATTGTCATAAAGATTACGTGGTGTATCTACTTGTTGTAGAAGTCCATCTTTGAGAACTGCGACGCGATCACCCATGGTCATAGCTTCGACCTGATCGTGAGTTACGTAGACAGTTGTAATTCCTAGACGACGTTGTAGCGCAGCAATCTGGGTACGAGTTGCAACGCGGAGTTTTGCATCAAGGTTTGAGAGCGGCTCATCCATCAAGAAGACTTGAGGTTCGCGAACAATTGCACGACCCATAGCAACGCGCTGACGCTGTCCACCGGAGAGAGCCTTTGGTTTGCGCTCTAGATATGGTTCAAGATCGAGAAGTTTTGCAGCTTCAAGGACGCGGCGATCACGTTCTTCCTTTGCAACGCCAGCAATCTTCAAAGCAAAACCCATATTCTCTGCAACAGTCATATGTGGGTAGAGCGCATAGGACTGGAAGACCATCGCGATATCGCGGTCTTTAGGTGCAACATTTGTGACATCACGATCGCCAATGAAGATTGCTCCTGTATCGATCTCTTCGAGACCTGCGAGCATGCGAAGTGATGTTGACTTTCCGCAACCAGATGGTCCGACAAGAACGAGAAACTCTCCATCGTTAACTGTGAGATTGAGTTTGTCGACTGCGGGATTGGTGGTTCCGGGATAGATGCGAGATGCATCTTTAAATACGACTGATGCCATTTTTTCTCTTCCTTCTCCGGGCAGGTACGTGCCCGACGGTCCGTTGGATGAAGCAAGTCCACAGCGATGTGGATGCGCGAAGGTTACGCGCGAGGTGAGCGCGAGGGAAGAGGGAGGTGGACTTTCTTTTTCGCGGCGGGCCCAGTTCTAGGGCTAGTTTTGGAGCTTGTTTTACGCCTGATTTAGCCAGCGCACCCCTCTTTCTTATACCCTGAGAGCCTCATGGACCCTGGTGGTGCTCAACCGTTTAGCGTTGGCGGCTTAGCCTTCGATCTCGGAACCGTAATCTTCTTCATCCTGCTGGCCTCGATATTTGTTGCGGCCGAAATCGCCCTCATCTCACTTCGCGAGGGGCAGATCAAAACCATTGCAGAGCGCGGTAAGCGTGGAGCGCGGGTCGCATTCTTGGCCTCAAGCCCCAATCGCTTCCTTGCCGCAGTCCAGGTTGGCGTAACTCTCAGCGGATTTCTATCTGCGGCTTTCGGCGCTGAGCGCCTCGGAAACTACGTAATCCCACGATTAATTGATGCCGGCTTGAGTGAAGGCGTGAGCGAGACCATCTCACTGATTGGGCTCACTCTTGTCATCGCGTATTTCTCTCTGGTCTTCGGAGAATTGGTACCTAAACGTTTAGCACTTCATTCGACAGAGAAAATTGCCATGTTGGTAGCGACGCCTGTCTCTGTTACTGCGAAACTCTTCCGACCGCTGATCTGGTTGTTGTCGCATTCGTCTGACCTAGTTCTCAAGGCCTTTGGAGTCGACCCCAAAGCATCTCGCGAAGATATTTCCGAAGAAGAGTTAGTCGATCTCGTTACCGGCCACAAAGCGTTGACCGAAGAAGAGCGCGATATCGTGGAAGAAGTCTTCAATGCAAGCGAACGACAGGTTCACGAAGTTATGGTTCCGCGTACGGAAGTCGATTTTCTTGATGCCAATCTTCCAGTCGCGGATGCGATCCGAGTTGCGGTAGAGAAATCACACTCTCGTTACCCAGTCGTGCGCGGCAATAGCGATGAAGTCATTGGATTTATCCATGTGCGCGATTTGATGGATCCAGAATATTCTGGGAAGAACGTTCCGATTATGAATCTCGTTCGCTCAATTATGTTCTTACCTGGCACCAAGGGAGTTCTCCCTGCGCTCTCAGAGATGCGTACTCAGAGACAACAAATCGCCATCGTTCTAGATGAGTACGGTGGAACTGATGGAATTGTGACGCTGGAAGATCTCGTTGAAACCTTGATTGGCGATATCCATGATGAGTACGACGATCAGACCTCAGAGGTCTCTAATCAGTCGCGCACTGGAGATTACGAAATCGATGGACTGATTTCTCTCGAGGACCTAGCAGAACAGACTCGCGTTGAGGTGCCCGAAGGCCCATACGAGACCCTCAGCGGATATGTCATGCACTCACTTGGGCGGATTCCAGAAGTAAACGATGTGGTCCATGTGGGAACAGCTCGATTTACTGTTCTGAGCATGGAAGGAAAACGAGTAGGCACGCTCTTGCTTTCGCAATTGGGTTCTAGGCCGGAAAACCAGGAAAGTTGAGAAGATAACCCCATGAAGCGCGTGCTCTCAGGGATCCAACCGACAGCTGACTCTTTCCATCTGGGAAATTATCTTGGCGCAGTCAAACAATGGGTAGATCTCCAACAAGATCACGATGCCTTTTATTGTGTTGTTGATCTTCATGCTCTGACTGTTGAAACCGAGCCGGCGCTTCTTCGTCGCCGCACTCTCGTTGCAGCAGCTCAACTACTTGCGCTCGGTCTCGATCCCGCAAAGTGCACTCTCTTCATTCAGTCCCATGTACCTGAGCACAACCAACTCGGCTGGGTATTTGAATGTCTTGCCGGTTTTGGTGAAGCAAGTCGTATGACACAGTTCAAAGATAAGTCTCAGAAGAGCGGTGCTGATCGCACAGTCGTAGGCCTCTTCACTTATCCAATTCTGCAGGCTGCGGACATCATGCTTTATCAAGCAAATCGCGTTCCAGTTGGTGAGGATCAACGCCAGCACATCGAACTTACTCGCGATCTTGGTCAGCGCTTTAATTCTCGATTCGGTGAAACTTTCGTAATTCCGGAAGCGCATATTCTCAAGAGCGCAGCGAAGATCAATGATCTACAAGATCCTGCCGCGAAGATGAGCAAATCAGCTGCGTCAAATGCCGGCGTCATTGACATTCTTGATAGCTCTGATGTCAACGTTAAGAAGATCAAGAGTGCGGTTACTGATACTGGAAAAGAAGTGAAGTTCGACGAGAAGAACAAGCCAGGCATCTCCAACTTACTCACGATCCATTCGGCACTGAGTGGCATCTCTATTGCAGAATTAGAGAATGAATTCGCCGGAAAGGGTTACGGAGATTTCAAGGGGGCAGTGGCCGAGGTTGTTACGAGCTACTTTGCGCCTGTGCGAGCAAGAACCGAGGAACTCCTTTCAGATGAAGGATCCTTGCTGGAAATCTTGGCTGTCGGAAGCCAAAAAGCTCGAGAGGTCGCATCGGTTACCTTGGCTAAGACTTATGCGGCACTGGGCCTTGTTCCACCTTCGCGCTCCGGAAAGTAATCCATGAAGACCCGGGCGCTCTTTACGGCGCTGATGTTGGCCCTGGTTTCACTTACCCCTGCCAGCGCTCTTGATGCTCCACCAAAAGTTGCAATCGCGTACGACATTGGATTTCTTGGCGATAACTCCTATAACGATGCCGTTAATCAAGCTCTGGTAATTGCAGAGAAGAGATATGGATTATCTGAACCATTTGTCCGTGAAGTTCCCACAAACGGTACTGCCGTGGATCGGCTCTCTCGAATTAGATTTCTTGCCAAGAGCGGATACACCCTGATCATCGCAGTCGGTGCGGGTTATCGCGAGACGGTAAGACGAGTATCAATTGAGAACCCGGAGATTCAATTTGCCATAATTAATGACAAAGTCTTAGGACAGATGAATATTTCAAATATTTATTTCAAAGAAAGTGATGGCGCTTATCTTGCAGGAGTCCTTGCGGCGAGTGTGACCAAGCGAAACTCGGTTGGTTTTGTCGGAAGCGAACCAGATCTCTTGGCGAGTTTCTCAAAGGGCGTTCGTGCAACGTCGAAGAAAGTAAAGGTTGTCAATATTCCATTCCCAGATGAAATTGAGACCCTAAAGGGCGCATTGTCAAAGGTAGATGTGGCTTACTCGACTTGGGATGGTGATGCCACTGTTCTCTCAGTCGTGGTCGAAAACTTTTCTAAGAGCGTTGGCTTGATTGCTGAACGACCTGATCAATATTTCGCAAATCTGCCAGGCGCACAGAAAGTTCTGATTGCAACAGTTGAGAAGTCATTGCTTCGGCCAATCAATCAACTCGTTTCCGCGGCTCTCCAAGGTCGCGCAATCATTGATGTGATTGATGAAGAGCAGGGGATTTATGGCCGGGAGTACTCAGTCAAAAACGGCGGCATCTCCCTCAAACTTCTCTCGCCCAGCGCCAAAAAAGCGAGTGCGCGAGTGAATTTCGCCGTTTCTGCGATCAAGAGTGGAAAAGTTTCAACAACACCTTGAGGGTTTCCCTCTCAAAGCACGAGTTATTCCCATTTTTCAGCGTTTTTAGGGCCTTCCTTGCCCAATTCGTTATAAGCCGCATTCGGCAAAGGTGGGTGGCGCTGGATAGGGTGCGCCTACAACGTTACCCATGGAAACCCCATGGGTCCCTCGGGAGGAAATACTTTGAAAAAGACAATTCGAATCGTCGCAGTACTTGCCGCTGCATCCCTCGCAGTAGCAGGCGCTGTAACACCAGCTTCGGCTGCGAAGACAACAAAGGCATGTCTTGCTCTTGATACTGGTGGTGTTGATGACAAGTCATTCAACGCATCAGCATGGGCAGGCGCACAGGCTGCCGCAAGCTCCAACACAACAGTGAAGTATTTGGTAGCACAGTCAGATGCTGACTACGCTCCAAATATCAAGAAGCTCGTTGATGAAGGTTGCAACATCGTCATCGGCGTTGGCTTCCTTATTGCAGACGCAATCGCGGATGCAGCAAAGAAGAACCCAAAGACCAACTTCGCGATCGTTGATAGCGGTCCAGCAGGAGTTGCAAACCACAAGGCTCTTCTATTCGCAACAAACCAATCTTCATTCCTCGCTGGATACTTGGCAGCTTCGTACTCCAAGACTGGCGTAGTAGCTACCTACGGTGGAATGGCATTCGCTTCTGTAACTGACTTCATGGATGGTTACGCAAAGGGCGTTGCTCACTACAACAAGGTCAAGAAGAAAAACGTCAAGGTTCTTGGCTGGGATACCGCTAAGCAAGATGGAACTTTCGTTGGAAACTTCTCTGATTCCGCTAAGGCACTTCAGATCTCCAAGGCTTTCGAAGATCAAAACGCTGACGTCATCTTCCCAGTAGCAGGTGGACTTGGTGGAGCAACCGCACAGAACGCAATTGCTTCCAAGAAGTCAGTTGTAATCTGGGTTGACTCTGATGGCGTCATTGCTGCGCCTCAGTACAAGTCAGTACTTCTATCCTCAGTACTTAAGGGTGTTGGAACTTCTGTTACACAGGTCATCCGTGACACACGTAGCAACAAGTTCAACAACACTGCGTATCTCGGAACTTTGAAGAACAAGGGAACCGGACTTGCTCCGTTCTATGACTTCGATTCCAAGATCTCACAGAAGACCAAAGATGAACTCAAGCGCCTTGCACTCGCAATCGCTTCAGGTTCATTGAAGATCTAACTTCTCAGCAGTAAAGAACGGGCTAGATGGGAGACCATCTAGCCCGTTCTACAATAACTCTCACAGTTTTTCGTAATTTATCTCGCAAGCGCCATAGGGGGCGGAAGTGTCAGTCGAGTTACGCGGCATCACCAAGTCATTTGGCTCACTCGTTGCAAATGACCATATAGATCTCAAGGTAAGTGATGGCCAGATCCACGCGATCTTGGGCGAGAATGGCGCGGGTAAGTCCACGCTCATGAATATCCTCTACGGACTACTTGCTCCCGACTCTGGAGAGATTTTTGTAGACGGCAAGCCAGTCACCATCAATGAGCCAAGCGATGCTCTTGCATCGGGTATCGGAATGGTTCACCAACACTTCATGTTGATTCCAGTCTTCACTGTCGCCGAAAACATTGTCTTGGGCCACGAAAAGATCAAGGGCCTTGGGTCGCTGGACCTAGCTGATGCACGCACTGCAATTATCGATATTGCCAAACGCTTTAACTTTGAAATCGACCCTGATGCGGTCGTTGAGACTCTCCCTGTTGGCGTCCAACAGCGAGTCGAAATTATTCGAGCCCTTATCTACAACGCGAAAGTCATCATCCTCGATGAACCTTCCGCAGTTCTTACTCCGCAGGAAACTGATGAGCTCTTGCGCGTTATGAAAGAGCTACGCGAACAAGGTAAAGCAATTATTTTCATCACCCATAAATTACGTGAAGTTCAAGAGGCAGCAGATGAGATCACCATCATTCGTCGCGGAAAAGTTGTAGGTCAAGCAAAGCCGACCGCTTCACAAGAAGAGCTCGCATCCATGATGGTTGGCCGACCAGTCGATCTTGATGTAAATAAGAAGAAGTTTGCACCAGGAGCTGAGATTCTTAAGATTTCAGAGCTCAAAGTCACCGATACACGAGGTCGCCCGCTGGTGAGCGACATCAACTTCTCAATCCGAGCTGGTGAAGTATTGGCAATTGCCGGTGTTCAAGGAAATGGCCAGACCGAACTAGCACGCGCCATCATGAACCTGGAAGAATTCGTTAGCGGATCCATCACCCTTGAGGGCCACGAGTTAGTAGGAAAGAGCGTGAGAGATTCCATTCACTCTGGAATTGCCTATGTTCCTGAGTCTCGCGAACTTGATGGTCTCATCTCAAGCTTCTCCATCTCTGAGAATTTAATCTTGGATGTTTTCGATATGGCTCCAAACGCAAAGGGTCCGATGATGGATCTTGGCTTCATCTCCACGAATGCCGAAAAACAAGCTCAAGAGTTTGATGTTCGTACTCAAAGCGTTGCAGATCCTGCTTCCTCTCTGTCGGGAGGAAATAAACAGAAAGTTGTTCTAGCCCGCGAACTCTCTCGCCCTGTCCGACTACTGGTCGCAGCTCAACCCACTCGTGGACTTGATGTTGGTTCCATCGAGTTCGTCCACGAGCGGATTCTTGCCGAACGCGATGCAGGACGAGCAGTTTTGTTGTTTAGCACTGAGCTCGATGAAGTAATGGCGCTCGCTGATCGCATTGCGGTTATGTATAAGGGTTCGATTATCGACATCGTCTCACCAGATGTCTCACGAAGCGAACTTGGATTATTGATGGCTGGCGTGAAGGGGAAGAGCGCATGAAAAAACTGAACGCGAATGTCTTCATCTTGCCGTTGCTCGCCTTTTTCCTCGCGATTTTTATCGGCGGTTTATTGATTGCATTCTCCGATCCCAATGTTCTCAAGCTTCGCTCTGATATCCCAGAGATGTTGAGTACTGGGCTTTCGACCGCCTGGAACGCATATGTGGCCCTCTTCCAAGGCGCGATTTATGACCCTAATTTGGCGGCACAAGGCGGGGGACAAGGCCTTTATCCGCTCTCTGAAACACTCGTTGTCGCAGGTCCATTAATTCTTGCTGGCCTTGCGGTGGCTCTGGCATTCCGTGCTGGTCTATTCAATATTGGTGCACAAGGCCAATTCGTTTTCGGTGCAATTGGAGCTTCGTACATTGGTTTCACTTATGACCTCCCACCAGTAATTCACATGATTGCTGCTATCGCATTTGGCGCATTCCTTGGTGGAATTTGGGGCGGTATCGCAGGACTTCTCAAAGCCAAGACTGGCGCGCATGAAGTCATCGTCACCATCATGCTCAATTACGTTGCCGCAAATTTCATCCTCTGGTTATTGAAAACTGAGCCATTCCTCCGCGAAGGTAGACAGGATCCAATCGCTCCAGAAGTTCTCGAGAATTCACGATTGCCACGATTCTTCGGTGAAGAATTCCGCGTGAGCGCTGCGATTCTGATTGCGCTGTTAGTTGCTTGGTTGATCAGTGTTCTCCTTGATCGCACAACGCTAGGTTTCCAATTCCGCGCCGTCGGTGCCAATGCAACTGCGGCAAAGACTGCGGGTATGTCAGTTCCATTCGTCATGACCTCGGTCATGGTCGTATGTGGCGCACTGGCAGGTCTTGGTGGTGCAGTCAATGTACTTGGCGCGGAATACGCGCTAACGACGGGAGTCGCAGGTTCATTTGGATTTGATGCGATCACAGTTGCACTTCTTGGTCGTGCAAAACCACTCGGAGTTGTTCTCTCAGCATTCTTATTTGCAGGACTTCGTGTGGGAGGTCAGATGATGCAAGCGCGCACTGATACGCCGCTGGATCTCATTCTTGTCGTCCAAGCGTTGATCATTCTCTTTATCGCAGCACCTGCTCTGGTTAAGGGAATCTTCCGATTGAAGAATGTCAGTGGCTCTACGGGTATGGCGGCGAAAGGTTGGAATGGATGATGAAGAAGATTTCCACTCTCACAGCAGCTCAAATCAGGACGCGACGTGGCATTTTTACGCTCGGAATCTCTACTCTTCTCAGCCTCTTTGCTTTCGTCATCAGACCTAAGGAATCCCAGATCACCAGCTTTGGCTTTGTCCGTGGCGATGAATGGGCGCTCATTAATCAATGGGATATCGATTCGCGCACTGGAGCGCTGGTCTTCGTAGGCATCGCTGCGCTATGCACCGCTTATGGCTATTTCCGATTCATCAAGGATAAGAAATCTCTAGCGTTCACCATGATTGGTGGATTTGCTCTTCTGATGTCATTCCTCTGTTGGGCCGGAGCCGGAAAGTTCATTCCATTTACCGCAATTGTTGCGGGCGGACTCGTACTTGCAGTTCCACTGATCTTTGGCGCGATGGCTGGTGTGATTTGCGAGCGTTCGGGCGTCATCAATATTGCAATTGAAGGTCAATTACTCGCGGCAGCTTTCGCTGCGGGCGTTGTTGCAAGCTTGACCAAGAGCACTTTCTGGGGGCTTCTCGTTGCGCCATTTGCCGGAGCTCTCATTTCAGTTTTGCTTGCAACTTTTGCAATCAAATATCAGATTGATCAGGTGATTCTCGGATTCGTCTTGAACGTTCTTGTCATCGGCATGACTGGCTTCTTCTATAAAAAACTTCTTATTCCGTATCAAGAGACATGGAATACGGGTCCAATCTTGCAACCCATCAAGATTCCGTTGCTCTCCAAGATTCCTATCTTGGGGCCGATCCTCTTTAATCAGACCATCATTGTGTATTTGATGTACGCCGCAGTCGCTCTTACTCACTATTACTTGTTTAAGACTCGTTGGGGATTGCGTACGCGCGCTGTGGGTGAACACCCAACAGCAGCAGACTCCGTTGGTATCAAAGTCAACGCCCTACGTTTCAAGAATGTCATTATTGCTGGAGCAGTTGCAGGACTCGGCGGTGCGTATTTCACCGTCGGCGCCGTCGGCGCATTTAGCAAGGAAATGACTGCTGGCAAAGGCTTTATTGCCCTTGCGGCGCTGATTTTCGGACGCTGGAGCCCACTCGGTGCTGTTGCTGCAGCTCTCCTTTTCGGCTTTGCAGATAACTTGCAAGTTGTACTCTCAATTATCGGTACTGGAATTCCAAGTGAGTTCCTATTGATGGTTCCTTACATCGCAACCATCATTGCAGTCTCTGGTTTTGTTGGTCGAGTTCGAGCGCCAGCCGCAGACGGTATTCCATATTCTCGTGGTGGCTCACATTGATTGATTGGGATCTACTTCGCCGCGAAGCGATCACGGCGATGAAGAAGTCCTATTCGCCCTATTCGAAATTTCCGGTGGGCGTTGCAGGGCTAGTTAATGATGGTCGCATCGTTAGCGGATGCAATGTAGAGAATGCGAGTTATGGACTCACGCTCTGCGCTGAGTGCTCCATGATTTCTAATCTTGCGATGACTGGTGGAGGTCGAATTCTTGCAGTCGTCTGTGTTGATAAAAATGGCGAATTGCTCTCGCCGTGTGGACGTTGCCGACAGTTGTTGTTCGAACATGGAGGTAACCAACTTCAGCTTCTTACTCCTGATGGCCCACAACCTATGTCAGTAATTCTGCCGTGGGGTTTTGGTCCAGAAGATCTACCTCAGTAACCGCGAAGAGTTAGACCATGGCCGAAGCATTTGCAGCAGTAGAAATCATCGCCGCTAAACGCGATAAACATGAACTCACCGATGCCCAGATCGATTGGGTGGTTGATGCTTACACTCGCGGTGTCGTAGCCGATGAACAGATGTCTGCTCTTCTGATGGCGATTCTCCTCAATGGAATGAATTCTCGAGAGATTTCACGTTGGACTGATGCAATGATCAACAGCGGCGAACGGATGTCGTGGTCAGAATTGAAAGTTCCCACCGTTGATAAACATTCAACAGGCGGCGTCGGAGACAAAATCACTCTGCCATTGGCGCCGCTGGTTGCAGCGTGCGGAGCAGCAGTTCCACAGCTTTCTGGCCGCGGTTTAGGCCACACCGGTGGAACCCTAGATAAATTGGAGTCGATTCCAGGTTGGCGCGCATCTCTGTCGAATGCCGAGATGCTTAAAGTTCTACAAGATGTTGGCGCGGTTATATGCGCTGCTGGCGCAGGTCTTGCTCCCGCAGATAAGAAACTTTATGCGCTGCGCGATGTCACAGCTACCGTAGAGGCGATTCCCTTAATCGCATCATCGATTATGTCCAAGAAGATTGCAGAAGGAACCAGCGCGCTGATTCTCGATGTCAAAACTGGAAGTGGCGCATTCATGTCAGATCCAGAACGTGCGAAAGAGTTGGCTCGCACCATGGTCACTCTCGGTACTCGCGCCGGAGTCAAAACTCGCGCACTTGTTACTGCGATGGATGTACCGCTGGGATTGACCGCAGGCAATGCTCTCGAAGTTCGTGAATCAATCGAAGTTCTTTCTGGTGGCGGGCCAAGTGATGTTGTGGAATTAACGATTTTACTTGCCCGTGAAATGCTCGATGCAGCAGGTGTCACCAACACAAAAGATCCAGAAGTTGCGCTGAAGGATGGAAGCGCGATGGATAAGTGGCGCCAGATGATCTCGGCGCAAGGTGGAGATCCTGATGCTCCACTACCAACCGCAAAAGAACATACTCAGATTAAAGCTGAGAAGTCCGGAACTATCGCATCCATGGATGCTCTCAAAGTTGGTATAAGCGCATGGCGTCTTGGTGCAGGTCGCGCACGACAAGGAGAAAGCGTCCAAGCAGGAGCAGGTATCGAAATTCATGCCAAGCCTGGTGAGAAGATCACAGAAGGTGCTCCGCTCTTCACACTTCATACTGATGAAGCAGAGCGATTTGCGCGCGCAAAAGAAGCGCTGATTGGCGCCGTAACGATTTCGGATGATGGACGCGTCGCTGAGCGCCTGCCGCTCGTTGTTGCTCGTATTGATTCTCATGACCTCGCTTGATTTCACCCCATCGCTTGAGCAGATAAAGGCGATTCCTAAGGCTCTTTTACACGATCATCTTGATGGTGGGTTGAGGCCGGCCACAATTATCGAAATCGCAGAAGAGATTGGTTATGAGAAATTACCAACGACCGATGCGCAAGAGTTAGCTACCTGGTTTGAGGAAGCATGCAATTCAGGGTCTTTAGTGAGATATCTCGAAACATTTGATCACACCATCGCTGTCATGCAACGAAAAGAGGACTTAATCCGTGTTGCCCGTGAGTGTGTTGTTGATCTGGCTCGTGATGGAGTCGTATATGCCGAAGTGCGAGGTGCGCCTGAACTCTTTACCACGCAAGGTTTATCGATTGATAAAGTCGTAGAAGCGACGCTGGAAGGTTATCGCCAAGGAGAGGAAGAGGCGCGAGCAGAAGGTTTCAACATTCGCGTCGAATCACTTCTCTGTGCGCTGCGACAGAATCATCGTGACCGAGAAACTGCTAAGGCAGTAGTTAAGTATCGCGATAAAGGCGTTGTTGGCTTTGATATCGCAGGTCCTGAAGATGGGTATCCACCAACCAATCAACTGCAAACTTTCGAATATCTACGTCGCGAGAATGCGCACTTCACAATTCATGCAGGAGAGGCTTATGGTCTTGCCTCAATTTGGGAAGCGATTCAGTATTGTGGTGCAGAGAGATTAGGTCATGGAGTGCGAATCATTGACGATATAGATTTCTCGGGCGCAACTCCACAGCTAGGTCGTCTCGCATCTTTCGTACGTGATCGTCGTATTCCACTTGAGATCTGTCCGACCTCAAACCTCCAAACTGGTGCAGCAAAGACGATCAAGGAGCATCCCATCGGCAAGCTCGCAGAACTTCGTTTCCGAGTTACTGTTAATACTGATAATCGCTTGATGTCGAGAACATCAATGTCGAATGAGATGTTCCAATTAGTGCAGGCCTTTGGATGGACAATGGCTGACCTTCAACGCGTAACTGTAAATGCGCTCAAGAGCGCATTTATTCCTTTTGAGGAGCGTTTAGAGATTATTGAAGAGCTCGTAAAGCCTGGATTTATGAGGTTAGCGAGCGCGAAAAGCTAGATTCCTATGGGATGCCAGACCGTCTTGAACTCCATAAAGGAGAGGATTCGGGCAGGCGAGACATCTTCTTTGAAGCGATGAATCCGCTTGAGATTCTCTGTCCCAGCAATACGTAACTCCGGCTCTGACTTGGCATCCATGCCAGAAAGATCCATCCCATCAATCTCCATATGTGAAGCCATCCATGGCGCCAATTCTGAGCTCTTGCCAGTCAAGATATTGATGACGCCTGCGGGAACATCCGAGGTCGCAAGACATTCAGCCAGAGTGATGGCAGGAAGCGCGCGCTTCTCACTTGCAACAACGACAGCGGTATTTCCGCCAGCGATTACGGGAGCCAAACCACGAATCAATCCCAGCAATGAAGATTTCTGTTCTGCGATGATTCCAACAACTCCGAGTGGTTCAGGGATTGTGAAGTTGTAATACGGACCTGCAATCGGATTTGTGCTTCCGGCGGTGCTAGCAATCTTGTCAGTCCAACCCGCATACCAAACCCAGGTATCAATCGCATCATGAACTTGTTGTGTAGCAGCTTTGGCTGTGATGCCTTCTAAGCTCATAATCTCGGCTACGAATTGTTCAGTGCGTCCTTCCATAATCTCTGCGATACGGTAGAGAATCTGGCCGCGATTGTAGGCAGTCGCTGAACTCCATTGTCCATGGGCGTTCTTGGCAGCAACAACAGCGTCACGCAAGTCTTTGCGCGAGGCTTGTGCGGGATTGGCAATGAACTTTCCTTTTGAGTCATGCAATTCGTAACTGCGACCTGATTCGCTGCGGGGGAATGCTCCACCGATAAATAATTTATAGGTCTTCTTCACATCAATTCTCATCAGTGTGCCCCCTTGATGTAAGAAGCTAAACCGTGGCGCCCGCCTTCGCGACCCCACCCAGATTCCTTATATCCACCGAAGGGGCTGGCAGGATCAAATTTGTTAAATGTATTTGCCCAGATGACTCCAGCTTTAAGTTGATTACTTGCCCAGAGGATCTTTGATCCTTTATCTGTCCAGACTCCGGCAGATAGGCCAAATGGCGTGTTATTGGCCTTCTCTATCGCTTCTTGCGGGGTTCGGAATGTGAGGACGGAGAGCACTGGCCCAAAGATCTCTTCGCGTGCGATGCGATGAGCTTGTGTAACTCCTGTGAAAATTGTTGGAGCAAACCAGAAGCCTTGTGATGGAAGATCACATGGAGCTGACCAGATTTGGGCACCTTCTGTTTCTCCAGAAGATGAAAGTTCGCGAATCTTTGCAAGTTGAGCGGCGGAGTTGATGGCGCCCAAGTCAGTGTTTTTATCAAGTGGATCACCAACCCGAATTTTTGACATACGTAACTGCAGCTTATGTAAGAACTCGTCATGGATGCTCTCTTGTAACAAGAGACGGGATCCGGCGCAGCAGACATGGCCCTGGTTGAAGAAGATTCCATTAACTATTCCTTCGACCGCTTGATCGATGGGAGCATCATCAAATACAACATTTGCACCTTTACCGCCAAGTTCGAGTGAGACTGGGGTATTTGTGGTGGCAACGCTTTGAGCAATTAACTTACCGACTTCGGTAGAACCAGTAAATGCAATCTTGTCGATGTCGGGATGTTTCACCAGCGCGCTACCTGTTCGGCCATCGCCGGTAATAATGTTGACAACACCAGCAGGAAGATCAGCTTGTTGGCAGATTTCGGCGAAAAGAAGAGCAGTCAGCGGAGTTGTTTCAGCTGGCTTCAATACAACGGTATTACCGGTAGCAAGCGCAGGGGCAACTTTCCAAGCCAACATCAAGAGTGGGAAGTTCCACGGAATGACCTGTCCTACAACGCCATGCGCTTTGGGATTGGAGCCGAAGCCAGCAAATTCCAATTTATCTGCCCAACCTGCGTGATAGAAGAAATGAGCGGCCGAAAGCGGAACATCCACATCGCGGGTCTCACGAATTGGCTTGCCATTATCCATCGACTCAACGACTGCGAACTCGCGTGCGCGTTCTTGGATCAACCGTGCAATTCTAAAGAGATACTTTGCGCGCTCTTTTCCGCTCATCTTTGACCAAACCTTGGCGTAGGCGGCGCGCGCTGCTTTTACAGCTTTATCTACATCAACCTCATCTGCAAAGGAAATCTTGGAGAGAACGCTCTCATTTGCAGGGTTAATGGTTTCGAAACGCTTCTTGCTATGGGGCGCTTGGAATTTACCGTTGATGAATAGCCCATATTCTTTCTTGATATCTGCAATCGCAGTTGATTCCGGGGCGGGGGCGTATTCAAAGGCTGACATGATCAATCCACCGTAACATAATTCGCGCTGGAATATCGACCATTGCTCATCTTCATACGTTGCATCAAAAGGTCATTGAGAAGCGCACTTGCACCAATTCGAAAGAGCGCAGGATCGAGCCAATCTGGGCCGGCAATCTCGTTGACCAACACGAGTTGCTTGATTGCATCCTTGGTGGTTCGGATACCTCCTGCTGGCTTGACTCCAATTCGAATTCCGGTCAATGCGAAATAATCGCGGACCGCTTCAAGCATTACGAGGACAACAGGTGCAGTTGCAGCTGGTGTGACCTTGCCCGTTGAAGTCTTGATGAAGTCTGCACCTGCCAGCATTGCCATGTACGAAGCTTTGCGAACGTTATCGAGAGTGACGAGCTCACCAGTTTCGAGAATTACTTTGAGATGCGCTTTGTCGCCACAGATTTCTTTGATGGCGACAATCTCTTCAAATACTTCGCCGAGGCGTCCAGAGAGAAATGCGCCGCGATCAATCACCATATCAATCTCGCTTGCGCCGAGTGCAATTGCATCTTTTGTATCTTGAATCTTGACCGTGCGCGATGCGCGGCCAGAGGGGAATGCAGTAGAGACTGCAGCGACAGGGACATCTGCTCCACCGATGAGATCTAGGTGTTCGCGTGCGATACCGACCATGTCGTTATAGACGCAGACTGCGCCGACATGTGGAACTGTGAGATCGCGAGGATCTGGACGCACTGCTTTTGAACATAGGGCACGAACTTTGCCGGGGGTATCTGCGCCCTCTAAAGTCGTGAGATCAACCATGCGGATGGCCATATCGATGGCCCAACTCTTGCTTGTGGTCTTGATGCTGCGAGTTGCTAGAGATGCGGCGCGCTCATGTGCGCCAACTTGATCGACGGCAGGAAGTGTCATCAGAAAGCGCTTGAGCGACTGTTCTGAACCATCGATGAGTTGTTGACCGGACACGCGGGAAGTCTACAAGTTATTACGAAAGAAAGGTACGGAGCTCTCTCTCCAATTCATTAATGATGGGCTCTGCGCTAGAGGAATCTTTGCTAATGACCTCGATGTAACACTTGATTTTGGGTTCTGTTCCGCTGGGTCGAACGATGACGCGGATGTTGTCAGAAAGTCGAATTCGTACACCATTTGTGGGAGGCAACTTATCTTGTGGCTTTTCAAGGTCATCAAAAGATGTAACAGCAAAGGAGCCGATCGAAGATGGCGTGTTATTTCTGAATCGTCCAAGAATTTGATCAATCTGCGCGATGCTTGTTGTACGGACTGAGATCTGTCGAGTTCCGTGGTAACCATGTCGTGACCATATTTCATTCAGAAGATCTTCGAGAGTTCTTCCTTCACGATGGAGATCAGTTGCGAGTTGAGCAAGAACTAGAGCGGCACTAATTCCATCTTTGTCATTCACAGAGTTTGAGTCGACTGCATAGCCGAGAGCTTCTTCATATCCGAACCAGAGATTCGGAATCTTTGCTAGCCACTTAAAACCAGTCAGCGTCTCAGTAAATGTTATTCCGTAATGGGCTGCAATTTTGCTCAAGATTGAAGATGACACGATGGAATTTGCCATGACAACACCTTTATTCGGTGCGCGTCTGGCCATGTATTCACCTAAGAGAGCGCCGACTTCATCACCTCGAAGCATGCGCCATTTGCCATCCTTGCCTGCAATTGCGGCTGCACAGCGATCTGCATCAGGGTCATTAGCAATCACGAGATCGGCCGATTCGCGCTCTGCAGTTGCGATTGATAAATCGATTGCGCCTGGCTCTTCGGGATTTGGGAACTTCACAGTTGGAAAATCAGGATCTGGTTCGGCTTGTTCGCGCACCAGAATTGGCGCGGGGAAGCCGGCTTTTGTGAATACTTTGCAGAGAGTTTCGGTCCCAACACCATGCATAGCGGTATAAACAATCTTGAGATTTCCAGGATTGGTGGCTAAACGCGCGGTTGCATCAATGTACGCATCAACTTGTGACTCATTAAGAATTGTCCAACCCTGAGCGCGAGGAAGCGCTCGGAGAGATTCAACAGCAGCGATATCTGCAGATATTTCACTATCGGCAGGAGAGATAATCTGAGAACCTTCATAGCGAACGCCGTTTACTGTTCCACCAAGATAGACCTTGTAACCATTATCTTGCGGAGGATTATGGCTAGCGGTCACCATGATTCCGACATCACATTTGAGATCGCGGACTGCGTATGCCAGCACGGGAGTCGGCAAAGGGCGAGGAAGTACAGAGACTTTGAATCCAGCGCCCATCATTATCTCTGCAGTATCACGAGTGAAATCCTCTGAGCCATAGCGCGCATCTCGTCCAATTACGACGCTAGTGAGGCCATTACGTTTCATGTAGCGTGCAAGGCCTGCTGCAGTCTTTGTCACAACAGCTCGGTTCATTCTGGAAGGGCCAGCTCCTAGTGGACCACGCAGTCCAGCAGTTCCAAATTCAAGGAATCCAGAGAAACATGAACGTAGCTCTGCTTCGTTCTCTGAGCGGAGTAATTCTCTTAAGGTTTCTTGCGTTGCAGGATCGGGATCTTCTGCAATCCATTCTTCAACTTCTGTGACTAGAGCTTTATCGAGCGTCATAGTTTCTCAATCAGATTCACGAGCAGATTTCCCATTTTCTCTGCAGATGCTTTGCCAGCCGCAATCACTTCATCGTGGCTGAGTTTTTCTCCCGTCATGCCTGCAGCAGCGTTAGTAACAAGCGAAATTCCCACAACTTCTGCGCCGAGGGCATGTGCAGCGATTGCTTCGGGCACCGTCGACATTCCAACAAGATCTGCGCCCATGATGCGGATCATTCTGATCTCAGCGGGAGTTTCGTAGGTGGGGCCTCTCCAATGGGCATAAACGCCTTCAACCAGAGTGGAATCAGCGGACTTGAGTAGACCACGAATGCGAGCGCTATAAAGATCAGTCAGGTCAACGAAGTTTGCGCCTCTAATAGGGCTAACTGCGGTGAGCGAAATGTGATCTTTGATCAATACTGGTTGTCCAACAGAGAAATCGGGATTAATACCACCGCACGCATTAGTGAGTACAACAACAGAGCAACCACTTTTTACCGCAGTGCGAACTCCGTGAACGACTGGCTCGATTCCCTTTCCTTCATAGAGATGTGTGCGTCCAAGAAAGACCAAGATATTTTTACCGGTAGAAGTTGTGTAAGAACGCAACGATGAACCATGTCCTTGCACGGTTGACTTCTCAAAGCCAGGAAGATCATGGAGTGCAATCTCATGAGTTGGCTTACCGAATTTATCTGCGGCATCGACCCATCCAGATCCCATCACAAATGCGTAGGAGTGAGTTTCTTTGCCAGTGATTGTTGCAATAGCTTGTGCGGCTTCGCTCGCGGCGCCTATTGGGTCTTCATAGAGATCAACCATGAGCTAAACCTATCTGGTCGGTCGATTGATGAGTGAGTTGATGTAGTCCTCTGGCGCTCCCGCTTCACGGGCCGCAGCAATCATGATTTCCAAGTAGCGCTGTGAGGGTAGGCCACCCTCAAATGAATTGAGTACATAGACATAACAGAGCGGGGAGCCATCGAGAGTTTCTGCTCTCACTCGAATCTTCCGGTACAAGTCCGTTGTAACACCCTCCCATTCATCGAGCGCACTTTCGTCGGCGATAGTCAGGTCATAAATTGAAACAAAGACGCTGTGATCAGCATCTTCAGCGAGCGTCGCGACTGCGCCTTCCCAGCCAATTTCTTCTCCACCAAAAGTTAATCTCCATCCTCGTAACCATCCCGTGCCGCGATGTGGTGAATGAGGCGCGCGCAGCAACATCTGTCGGGGATCAAGATTTGATCCATATGCTGCGTACAGAGTCATGAGAGCAAATCAAACCATCGATAGCCCAGTTTGAGTACTGCGTTTCGGAGCAATGGCAGCGAAAGTCCGATGACATTGGAACTTTCGCCCTCAATTCGTGAGATAAACGGGGAGCTGAGGCCATCTAGAGTGAAGCCGCCTGCAACATGAAGCGGCTCACCAGTTGCAACATAACTTTTGATTTCGTCATCAGTCATATCCGCAAAGAAAACTCGAGTTGTCGCAACATCGCTAATCTCAATTCCTTTTTCGGTGTCAATAATGCAATGACCGGTATGCAGTAACCCAGATTTTCCGCGCAGTGATCGAGCGCGTTCAATAGCATTCTCAACGCTGAGAGGTTTTCCTAGAGATTCGCCTTCAAATTCGAATGTGGAGTCGCATCCAATTATCAACGCAGGGAAATCCACCTTCTCCTTCACTGTGTGAGCTTTGACGATTGCAAGTGCAATTACCATTTCGCGCGGAGAGAGTTGGGCATATGCAGGGTCTTCTTCAAAGACGCCGCTGACAATTACTTCAGGGTTAATTCCAGCGTTTTGCAAAAGCCGTAACCGTGATGGTGACGCAGAAGCTAAAACTATCTTTGGAGCCACGCGATTAACTTCTTCCTAAAGCTCTGAATTTCCAACCGGCGTTCCGCCATAACTCTCTGTCGAGCATGTTGCGTCCATCGATAATGACAGCCTGTCGGACAAGGCCCTTAATTGAAACTGGATCAATCTCTCGATACATCTTCCATTCGGTGAGATGAAGGATTACATCAGCGTCTTTGACGCATTCTTCTATTTCGGTGCAATAGTTAAGGTGAGGATGACGACGTCGAGCAGGTTCGATTGCTTTGGGATCATGAACTTGGACATCAGCGCCAGCAGCCGCTATCTGAACGGCGATATCAAGCGCAGGTGAGTCACGAACATCATCGCTATCTGGCTTAAAGGCTGCTCCCAGAACTGCAATGCGCTTTCCTTTGAGATCTGCACCGATATCTGCACGCACCAGATCAATCATTCTCTGGCGAGCACGTAGGTTTATTGAGTCAATCTCGCGGAGAAACTCGAGAGATTGTTGGGCGCCAAGTTCTTCGGAGCGCGCCATAAATGCCCGGATATCTTTCGGTAAGCACCCGCCACCAAAGCCGATGCCCGCTTGCAAGAATCGAGAACCAATACGTGGGTCATAACCAATCGCCTTAGCAAGCACAGTTACATCGCCACCAGATGCTTCGCAGATTTCTGCCATTGCATTGATAAAAGAGATCTTTGTGGCAAGGAATGAGTTTGCGGCCACCTTCACAAGTTCGGCGGTAGGAAGATCAGCGCGAATCCAAGGAACGCTATTTGCTATGAGCGGGGCGTAGACCTCTTTAAGAATCTCCTCTGCATTATCGGACGTAACTCCGACTACTAAGCGATTTGGTCGCAAGGTATCTTCTACCGCAAATCCTTCACGTAAAAATTCTGGGTTCCATGCAAGTTCGACATTGGAGTTGATTTCTTTTATTCGCGCACGTAGTCGATCAGCGGTACCGACAGGAACGGTAGATTTTCCGACGATAAGCGATCCTGATTTAGCAACCTGCGCAACGCTTTCGGCAGATGCGTTGACGTAGCTCATATCAGCAGCTAATCCATCTTTCTGCTGTGGCGTTCCGACACAGATAAAGTGAACATCACAGTCAGCAATCTCTGCGAAATCCGTTGCGAATGTGAGTCTTCCAGACGCCAATTCCTGAACTAGAAGTTCTTCAAGGTCAGGTTCAAAAAAGGGAACTTTGCCTTCTCGAAGCTGACTGATCTTTGCTGCATCAACATCGACGCCGACGACCTGAAATCCAAGCGATGACATCGCGGCCGCATGCGTGGCTCCGAGATATCCCGTACCAACGACTGAGAGTTTGAGCATGATGGTTGAAAGCCTAGCCTTTACATGGGTTATCGGCGGCGCTACCGGTCTTGAATTTATCAATTGTGCTGGGTGATGCAGATGGGTCTGCCTTCACTTTATCGATGAGAGCATCATCATTTTTGATGCGATCAAACAACTCTGGAGCGAGTACTGGATCCCAGAGCACTGCGGCGCTGACGCCATTTTTACTGTAGTTGTAGTACTTCAATGGAATAGTCAGGGTTCGAACATTTGAAGCCGAGAGATTTCGCAGCTGTTTGCCGAGAGTTAAGAGATCTCCTTGGCTTAAGCCTTCATCGGTCACCACGCTGTCGAGCGCAGAGCTGATGAAATCGACCATCTTTACTGGGTTAAGAAGAACTCCGGCGCTAGTTGCTTTACGGAGCATCGCTCCGGCAAATTCCTGCTGGCGTTTCATACGCCCGAGATCTCCGAGTCCATCAAATTGTCGAGTACGAACATACTTCAACGAATCAACTCCATCAAGGATATGTCGTCCAGCAGGGAGGACAAGATGGCTTTTCGGATCGTCGATATCTCTCTTTGTGCAAATCTCAACGCCACCAAGTGCATCAACCATACGTACAAAACCAACAAAATTAATTTCTACATAATGATCAATGCGAAGTCCTGACATTTCTTCAAAAGTCTGAATCAATAGGGGAGCGCCACCCCAATTGAATGCGGAATTTATCTTTGAGTAAGTCGCAGGAATGACTTTGCCCTGAGAATTCTGATGCTCGGGAATCTTGGCGTAGGAATCTCTTGGCACAGAGATGATTGCTGCCTTATCTCGTTTCTTGGATATGTGAACCAAAAGCATCGTGTCAGAACGTTTTCCAGCTGCAACATCAGTTCCGCCCACTTTGAGTCGCTTAATTTCAGCGCGGCTCAATCCTTCTCGAGTATCGGAACCAACGATCAGGTAATTAACCGCTGATGACTCTCTCTTCGGGCGATTATCAAGTCCACCGAAGGCGTCTATCTTGGGAATAGCGGCGGTTATTCGACCTAGTCCCGCCCATGAGATCCCAGAAATCGCCACGATAGATATGGAGAGAATCGTGAAGAAACGAATTGCCCGCGGTGATTTCACGGGACCTAGAGTAATTGGACGATAGCGTTTGAACGTTATGACGACCCCCAATAAGCGCGGTGATGCTGCCCACGCGGGAGATTCTCCGCCCGTATCCATAATTCTCACCGTCATCAATGAAGAGCCTCATTTAGCGCAAGCAGTCAGTGCTGCGCTGAATTCTGACTATCGAGGAGAAATTGAAGTTGTCATTGCAGTAGGACCCTCGCGCGATAGAACCATGCAGATTGCGCAAGAGATCGCTTCTCGGGACACACGAGTCCGCGTCATTGAAAATCCATCTGGTCGCACACCTTCTGGACTCAATGCAGCGCTGCAAGTATCACGCCACGAAATTGTGGTTCGAATCGATGGCCACTCTGAGATTGATCGTGGCTACATTTCAACGGCAGTACAAACACTGCATCAAACAAACGCCGTGAATGTTGGCGGAATCATGGCAGCAGAAGGCACGACACCTTTTGAAAGCGCTGTCGCTCGAGCAATGCGATCACCAATAGGTGTGGGATCTGCGAAGTTTCATACTGGAGGAAGTGCAGGACCCACAGACACCGTTTATCTCGGTGTATTCCAGCGTCGAGCTATCAATGCGATTGGTGGCTATGATGAAAAGTTTGTGCGAGCACAAGATTGGGAGATGAATTATCGTCTGCGATCTAATGGGGGAACTATCTGGTTCAATCCTGAGTTGAAAGTTACATATAGACCAAGAAATTCAATTAAGAAATTAGCACAACAGTACTTTGAATACGGACGTTGGCGCAGAGTTGTATCACGGCAACACAAGGGCACAATAAATTTCCGCTATCTCGCTCCACCTCTCAACCTCATGCTAAATCTGCTTTCCTTAACTCTGGCAATCGCTGTGAATCCGATATTTTCTGCGCCATTGTTTGCCTATTTAACTGCGATTACGCTCTCATCAATCTTTATCGGCAAGACATGGAGTGAGAGAGTTCGCCTGCCAATAGTTTTGATAACCATGCATTTTTGCTGGGGATTTGGTTTCATTTCATCTCCCAGGAAGCTAATACAGCAATAAAGAAAGCTTCCTGCGGTACCCTAAGAAATATGAAGAAAAGAGCGCTTTTACTCAGTTCTGTAACGCTGCTTTTCACCATGTTGTTTTCGCTAGTGACCCCAGCCAACGCGCGACTCCTGATTCCCACAGATTTTCGATTCTTCGGCTCTGGTTATGGTCACGGAGTAGGCATGAGCCAGATCGGCGCTCGCGGACAGGCTCTTGAAGGCAAGAGCGCGGTAGAGATTCTCAATTATTACTATCCAGGTACAGCAGTCACTCCGTATCCAGATAACCAGCTGATTAGAGTCAACATTGCCAACTTGATTAACTCGATCTCATTGACGACGGTGGGCGCAGTCGGAGAAATCCGGCTCTATCAGGGCGATATACCAATCACCGAAAACCCAGAGCCATTTGGAATATATGGCGGAGACACGACTGCGCTCTTCACAAACTTTGCAGGTTCTGTAGTTCCTGCGCTCTCGTCTCCAACCGCAAAATACGCAGCAATTAGCCCAGCAAAGGCATGGACCATCAGGTGGGACACGACAACTACCACTATCAACATAACAAATGGAACGGTCGTCAATCAGTATAAGTATGGGCAGATTGTTTTCAAAAGCGTACAAACTCTAGTTACTTCATATCTCGCAGTCACCAATACCTTACGTCTCCATGATGAATATCTCTGGGGACTGGGAGAAGTTCCATCATCATGGCCTGCTGCAGCTTTAGAGGCACAAGCAATTGCGGCGCGCACATATGCGCTAAATAAACTCAATCGCGTCAGGGTCGAATGTGACTGCAACATTTATAGCACCACTGTTGATCAGAACTTTGTCGGCTATGCCAAAGAGATAGAAGCGATTTACGGAATCAAATGGAAAGAAGCAGTGAATCGCACATTCGTTGATGAAGAGAATGCTTTAACGGTTACATTGGATGGCAAGCCGATAAATGCCTTCTACTTCTCATCAAGTGGCGGGATTACCCAGAACATCAAGGATGTATGGGGTTCATCTATTGATTACCTATTAGGCGTTCCAGATCCCTGGAGTCTTGATCCGATGATTAACCGTCGATATGCACTTTGGTCCAGATTCGTTCCTCAGTCGGTGATGGCTCAAGCATTTGGCCTGCCAAACGTAGTCTCATTTGCTATCAATTCTCGAACCGCGACCGGAAGCATCACCTCCATTACCGGAACTTCAAGCACTGGCGCGAGCGTGACATTAACGGGGGAGGTCTTCCGTTCACGAGTTAAATTGCCATCGACCTGGATTCATAACACTCGGCCAATTGTGCGAATTCCATTTATTGCAACAGAGTGCCTGGAGAATTTCGTTCTAACTACGCGCTTCTGTCTTAATTAATATCCTTCGAGCGATCAGTACTAGTGATTAATTTGCGTGCAGAACTGAGTTAAGACCGCCCCACGAACCAGATTTCGGTAGGGCCTCGAGCGCACCAGTCTGGGAGTTCCGTCTAAAGAGCATTCCGTTCGCGCCAGAGAGCTCGCGGGCCTTAACGATAGTCCCATCAGGTAATTTAATTTTCGAGCCGGCTGTGATGTAAACGCCAGCTTCAACAACGCAATCATCACCTAATGAGATTCCAAGTCCTGAGTTTGCGCCCAACAATGTTTTCTTGCCAATCGAGATTACTTCTTTTCCACCACCGCTGAGAGTTCCCATGATTGATGCGCCACCACCGATATCGGAGCCATCTCCGACCACAACGCCAGCAGAGATTCGCCCCTCAACCATCGATGCACCCAGAGTGCCAGCATTGAAATTAACAAATCCTTCATGCATCACAGTTGTGCCAGCAGAGAGATGCGCTCCAAGTCTTACACGATCTGCATCTGCGATTCGGACGCCGTCAGGAATTACATAGTCGACCATTCGGGGAAACTTATCTACTCCATAGATGGCAACAAATCCATACTTCTTCTGTAGTTGTCGTCGCACATTATCGAATCCAGCAATCGCACAAGGTCCGTGTGACGTCCAGACGACGTTGTTGAGAATTCCAAAGATTCCATCGAGCGCCAGTCCATGTGGCTTAACTAAGCGATGAGAGAGAAGATGTAATCTCAAATACGCATCAGGGACAGATGCTGGCGCCTTATCTAATTCAATTTCTATTGCTACGGCTTTACGGGAAATATTGCGATCGTTATCTGCGCCTTCAAAACTTGATAGTTCTACGGCTGCTGCAGTATTGAGCGGGCCAAGACCAAGGCTGTGAAATGCTGTATCGAGCGTGGATCCGTCGGCTGCGATAGTTGCAACTCCATATCCAAACGCTTTTCCGTTTTCGCTCACGGGCAAACGCTACCAACAGAGACTCATCTAGTGCTCAATGAGGTGCTCAATGAAGTACTTACTACCTGCTGACCTGCGCAGAGCCAATGGTGAAGAGGCTCTCATGTGGTCTGACGCTCTAGAGTGCGCACATGAAAATCGCTGTGTACTGCGCTTCATCAATGGCAGTATCTCCAGAGAATCTAACTCTGGGATTCGACTTGGGTTCGGCTATTGCGCAACAAGGCCATGAATTGGTCTGGGGTGGTGGCGCTATCTCAGTTATGGGAGAAGTAGCAAAAGGCGCCCGCAATGTTGGGGGACGAACCATCGGGGTAATTCCTGAAAGGCTGATGAATGTCGAGTTCATCGATCACGATTCGAGCGAATTACATGTCGTAGCAGATATGCGAGAAAGAAAAGGACTCATTGAGAAGCTAGCTGATGGGTTTATTGCTTTGCCCGGTGGAATCGGAACGCTCGAAGAGTTTTTTGAAATCTGGGTTGGAAGATATCTTGGATTCCATAGCAAACCTATTGCCGTATTGGATCCATCTAGTGTTTACTCAAGTTTACGTATCGCACTGAATGATTTGACCGAAAAGAATTTCATGAAGCCTGGACAACATGAGTTAGTCCAATGGTGCGTTGATATCGACTCAGCCCTCCGCCACATCACAGAGAGCAAGTAGATGATGTTGGAGGAATTCCGCGTCTCGGTTGAGATTAATGGAGATATCCAATCAATTTGGAATCGATTAGTGGACTGGAAATCTCAAGGCGATTGGATGGCTATGACAAAGGTCTGGTCAAGCGCTGATGACAGTGGAGTCTCCGGAGTCGGAACTGTGATCGAAGCATTCACAGGGGTTGGCAAACTTGGAATCTTGGATCAGATGAAGGTGACTGAATGGAATCCACCATACTTTTGTGCTGTTGATCATTACGGCAAGTTCATCAAGGGCCTTGGCGAATTTAGGTTGATTGAAGTTGCTCCTGGCCGAATTCGATTCGATTGGTACGAAAAGATCGATGCGCCAAAACCGATTCTCCTACTCATCAAACCGGGCATTCTTATCGCGGTTACCTACTCTCTAAGGAAGTTCGCGCGGTCTTGTACTGCCTGATGACGCCGACCGCGAGTAACCTTGTATCTATGAGGAGCGAAGTCAGAGCGTGATGGAGCAGCAGAATCAGACTCTTGCTGAGTTCATTGCTGCACTTCCAGAGGAAGAGCGCATTGTTCTGACCCTCCATTTTCTGCGCCAAAATTCCATCGCTGACATTGCCGCCAAAATAGGGGTCCCTGAGCGCGCAGTAAGCGCTGTTCTAGCCTCAGGTCGCGCTCGATTGAGCTCGGCTTTCAATTTCCCCTTAGGTAGCTAGATACGAGATAATTCTCCTCCTGGTTCACCAGGTACTCAGTTTCTTTCCTGGGGTTCTCTACCTGGGCCAAGCACGAGTTTGAGCAGAAGTTTGAGCGAAGAAAGAGGGCGCACCTATGGCAGCCATGAAACCCCGCACTGGCGATGGACCAATGGAAGTAACAAAGGAAGCCCGCAGTCTTGTTATGCGTATCCCACTCGAAGGCGGCGGACGCCTCGTGGTTGAACTTAATCAAGAAGAAGCTCGCAATCTCGCCGACGTTCTCAACGCTTCGATTGCTCTACTAAAGAAGTGAACCGTCCGATTCCGAAACTCGGATCGGTGAAATCTCCGAGCGAATTCTCGGAGAAATTTTTTACAAGTTTTACGCATATAGCTCTTCCTATCTCTTACGACAATAACGAAGTCATCATCAATCTCTCTAAGAAAGAGATTAAAACTTTAGAAGAAATCTTTGGAATTTCATTCACTACTGAAATCAAGAAGCATGGCACCGGCGTGACGGCAAAGCCAGGTGAAGTAATCGATATTCCAATTCTTAAAGACGATGTCACGAGAATCCTTCTCGTAGGCGTTGGGACAGCGTCCGATTCTGATTTACGAAAAGCTAGCGCGGCGCTCGGTCGAAAAGTTAAAGGCAGCAAGTCAAGAGTTATCTCATTCTTAGTCAAGCGAGATCGTGAAGCACAGATTCACTTCCTTGCATCTGCACTTTCAACCTACACATGGAGCGAGAAGACATCTACCGCGCCTGAAACACCAGAGTTCATTCTGGTAGGGGATTTTGCTGAGGTTCAAGAGCGCTCGACCGTTCTCCTCAAGGCTACCTGGAATGCCCGCAACTTGATTCATACGCCCTCCAACATTAAGTCTCCTGCATGGATGGCTTCGCAAGCTAAGAGCCTTGCCAAGAATCCTCTGCTTTCAGTGAAGGTTAAATCAGGTAAAGAGTTGGCAGAATTTGGCGGACTACGCGCTGTCGGAAACTCCAGTCAGGAAAATCCACCTCGCTTCGTTGAGGTGTCATATAAGCCTCGCGGAGCAAAGAAAGTTCCACATGTTGTGCTCGTAGGCAAAGGAATTACATTCGATACTGGTGGAGTCTCGCTCAAGAGACCGTACGACACTATGACTGCGATGAAGAGCGATATGTCGGGCGCCGCAGCCGTACTCATGGCCACTGTTGCAGCCGCTGAACTAGGTTTGAAAGTCCGTGTCACAGCGCTTCTGATGCTGGCCGAAAACGCGCTATCTGGAACTTCACAGAGACCATCCGATGTTATTACTCATTACGGTGGCACCACTGTTGAAGTAATCAATACCGATGCTGAAGGTCGCCTAGTGCTTGCTGATGGGCTTGCGTATGCAAACAAGCATCTCGATCCTGATTACTTGATTGATGTCGCCACTCTGACGGGTGCCGCAACTCTCGGACTAAGCCGTTATTACGGCGCGATGTACACACGTGACAAGAAGCTTGCATCTCGCCTTGCTGATCTCGGTGACTTCACTGGTGATCGAATCTGGCACATGCCATTGATTGATGACTACACAATCGCCCTAGAAAGCGATGTCGCAGATCTCAATCACACAGCAGATAAATTCAAATTCCAGGGCGGATCTGTCACCGCGGCTCTCTTCCTCGAGCATTTTGTCGGCAAACGAAAGTGGGCCCATCTTGATATCGCAGGACCTGCGCGTTCTGAAGTTGACGCAGGCGAGAATGTCAAAGGCGGAACAGGTTATGGCGTTCGTTTACTTACCGAATGGATTGCTTCATTGTGATGCCTGAAATCGGCGATAAAGGATTCTCTGAGAGAGTCTTTGCCGAGCGCGGAGATATGCGCGCATTTTCAAATAACTTCGTTCCAGAAACCGAAATCATCCAACGCGCTCGACATCGCGGAGAAGATATTGGTACATATGACACCACTCCAGCAGTGGGCTCCCTACTGCGCTATCTCACTCACCTCATTGGTGCTACATCTATCGTTGAAATTGGAACTGGTGCAGGCGTAAGTGGACTCTGGATCTTCCAGTCGATGTCACCAAAGGGACTTCTCACATCGATTGATGATGAAGTCGAAAATGCCAAGTTGGCGAAACAAGCATTTGAAGAAGCTGGAATCAACGCTTCACGATTTCGCCTGATAACTGGCAACAGTCGCGAGATTGTCGGCAAGTTAGCCGATAGTCTGTATGACATCTTCATTATGCGTCGCAGCACAGATTTACTCGAGAGCGTAGAGAACGCCCACAGATCGCTCCGCCCAGGAGGAATTCTGGTGATTGATCGAGCTTTGTTATCAGGAAAAGTCACAGACCCAACTCAGCGCGATCCTGAGAGCATCGCCTATAGAGAAGTGATGAAAGTAATCAAAGAGTCCAGTGACCTCTGGCTACCAATGCTCTTGCCAGTTGGCGATGGAGTCTTGGTCGCTACGAAGGTTTAGCGCAAAAACTCTAGGATAGGCAGATGTTCGGAGTCGGAATGGGTGAGTTCCTCGGCCTCATTGTGCTGGGTTTATTTCTCGTCGGTCCCGACAAATTGCCAAATGCAGCCAAGGATTTTGCTCGCTTCCTGCATAAGGTACGAAACTTTACTTCTTATGCTTCGCGAGAATTGAAAGAGAATCTCGGCCCTGGATTTGAAGATCTCGATGTGAGCGATTTGACGCCAAAGAATCTGGCAAAAAAAGTCATCGGTAATGCGATGGATGATGTCAAACCCGTCATCAGCGATGTCAAACGTCAGAGCAAAGAGATCAAAGATGTCGCCAAGATTGATCCGGATCTTCTATGAGTTCGGATGTCATTGAATTAATCCATCAAGCCCTAGCAACTGTCTCGGATCCAGAACTGCATCGTCCATTACCTGATTTAGGCATGGTCGAGAGCGTTACATTCGCTAACGGCAGAGCATCGGTCAAAGTTCTACTGACGATCTCTGGTTGTCCGATGAGAGATCGCCTTCAGAAAGATGTCACAGAAGCAATCCGCAAGATTCCGCAAGTAACTGAAGTCGCACTGGAATTTGGCGTGATGAATGAAACACAGCGCGATAACGTCAAGAAATTGCTTCGAGGCGGACGCGAGAAATTCATCCCTTTTGCCCAACCCGACTCATTGACTCGTGTATGGGGAATCTCCTCTGGCAAAGGTGGCGTAGGAAAATCCTCGGCCACTGTCAATCTCGCAGCCGCGCTGGCTACCAAAGGTTTCAAAGTCGGAGTCCTTGATGCAGATGTTTATGGCCATTCAATTCCGCGACTTCTTGGAATAGAAGGACAGAGACCGACGGCAATTGATCAGACATTTATCCCTATCGAAGTAAATGGCATTAAGGTCGTTTCAATTGAGATGTTTAAGCCTGATCGCGCAGATCCGGTCGCCTATCGCGGCCCATTACTCCATCGAGTGCTCGAACAACTTCTCAGCGATGCCTATTGGGGAGATTTAGATTTCCTTCTGCTAGATCTTCCGCCAGGCACGGGTGACATTGCAATTTCACTTGGTCAACTCATTCCTGCCTCAGAGATCATTGTCGTGACTACGCCACAAATCGCTGCTGCAGAAGTTGCAGAACGCGCTGGGCGTATCGCGCACCAACTCAAGCAACACATCATTGGAGTTATTGAGAACATGTCTCCGTATGTAGATCCCGCCACAGGAGCAAAGGTTGCACTTTTTGGAGAAGGTGGCGGCGCCGAGACTGCGCGCAGACTCAGCACGCTCGTGGGAGCCGATGTCCCACTCGTGGGTGAGATTCCTTTTGAGATTGAGTTACGCGAAGGTGGAGACGAAGGAAAACCAATCGTATGGCGCAATCCAGATTCGCCAGCTGCTCAACAGTTCCTTGCGATTGTTGATCAACTTGCGCCGCGAAAGAAATCCTTACTTGGCGTCAGGCTTGGGGTCAGTACCTGATTTCTCCTGCATCAACTCTTTAATCTCAGCAATTAACTCTTTGCGCATCGCAGCAATCTCGCGGACCATAAATTCAGTCACCGCAAGATTTCGCTCATCTCGCGCTCGATCTTCCTGAGAGGTGACGCGATCGCGATCTGCTTGGCGATTTTGAGCCAAGAGAATCAAGGGTGCGGCGTAGGAAGCTTGAAGAGAGAGCAACAACGTCAAGAAAATAAATGGGTATTCATCAAAACGTAAGTGAGTTGGTCCCAAAGAATTCCACGTTACCCATGAGGCAACAAAAAAAGTCATGTAGACAAGGAACTTTGCGGTTCCGATAAAGCGAGCGAATCTTTCAGCGATGCGACCAAAGGTCTCTGGATCGTAACTTGGGTGCAGGGAACGACGAGATTCACGTGGAATTTCCAGACGCGACGAGCGAGCCATCTCTATGCCTCCCGATCTGTATTGCGCCAGTTTGCTGGCAACAAGTGGTCAAGCACATCATCAACAGTGACTGCTCCTAATAATCTTTCATGTTCGTCGACAACGGGTGCGGCAATCAAGTTGTAATTAGCAAGATGTTTCACAACATCATTCAGTGGAGTCTCAGGTGAGATCGCATTTGTCTCTTTATCTGCGACGATTCCCAGGCTTAATGCGGGCGGTTCACGGAGTAAACGCTGCATATGTATCACACCAACTAATCTTCCGGTTGGGGTCTCAAGGGGAGCGCGACACACAAAGACTTGAGCAGCTGACGCAGGTGCAAGATCTTTCTGTCGTACCGCCGCAAGCGCTTCAGCAACCGTTGAATCCACCGCCAAAATAACGGGATCTGTTGTCATCATTCCACCGGCCGAGAAATCTTCATATTCCATCAAACGACGGACATCCTGAGCTTCTTCAACTTCCATGAGACTCAGAAGTGATTCAGCTTTCTCTGTGCCAACTTCGCGCAGTACGTCAGCAGCATCGTCTGGGGCCATCTCGCTAAGAACATCGGCGACAAGTTCGCCTTCGAGTTGGGTCACCAGAGCGACGCGATCGGCATCATCCATCTCCTCAAGAACATCTGCGAGTTTCTCATCATCCATAGTCCGGGCAATCTCGGTTTGTTGTTCCATATCGAGTTCGTGAAGCGCGGCTGCTACATCCTGGGCTGGAAGTTGATTGATGTCATCTTCAACGCCGGCAAGATTTACTGTGTGCGATGGCGCCTCGAGGTCGACATCATTCCATTTGACGGTTGTGCTTGTGCCACGACGGAGTGTTCGCGCCTTTTTCAAGACATGGATGTATTGAGCGTGCCAATCTTTGTTTTCACTTAGCTCTATACCGATATCTTCAATAACAACGCGCTCACCACTTTCGCTCAGATGAGTCGAGTGATCAAGCAATTCTGCAAGTAATTGCATTTCGCCATGGCGCTGTTGGTAACGCCGGATATTGAGAGATCCTGTTATGAAAACCCCACCATCATCGATAGAGGTCACCCGAGTAATGGGAATGAAGATCTTCCGTCGCTGAGGGACTTCGACAATAAAGCCAAGAACTCGTGGCGCTAATTTATCGTGGCGAACCGATGCAACTGCATCGCGAACTTTGCCTACACGATCCCCGTTGGGATCAAATACAGGAGTACCGGCCAGCTTTGCCAGAAAGATTCGAGTGAGTTCTGCTGTGCGCATCAGGTACCTCCATGTTCTAAGGCTATCCGATAGTAGGTTGGTGCCGTGCGCGACCAAGACCATACGCAGATGCCTACGGGGCGAGATATCCCATTGTTGATTTTGGGAGTCATCGGAATTGGAACATCAGGACCCGTCATTGCCTTGAGCGTTATGCCGATCTTGGCTCTCATTTTTTGGCGAAACCTTGGTGGCGCCCTCTTAATGATGCCATTTGCACTCAAGAATCGTGAGTGGCTCAAACCTGAAAATCGGCAAGGAGTTCTCTGGTCAACGCTCGCTGGAATTGCTCTGGCATTTCACTTCATCGGATTTTTCATTGCGATGAGATATACCTCAGTTGCGGCCGGAACAGCGTTAACAGCGCTACAACCGATATTTGCCGCATATTTTGTAAAGAGACTTGGAGGACACATTCCACGTAGGGCGTGGACGGGAATGATCATTAGTTTCGTTGGTGTCTTAGTAATTACCGGCGTTGATTTTCAAATTTCACAGCGAGCGTTCTTGGGAGACTTGGCCGCCATAGCCTGTGCTGCACTTGCTGCCCTTTATGTCATGCTCGGTTCTCAAGCCCAAAGAACTCTCTCTACATCTACTTACACCACGATCTGTTATCTCGTTTGTGCAATGACTGCGCTTCCTATTGCACTTGTTTCGAATTCACAAGTGTGGGGATTCCCTGCTCGAGAGTGGTGGCTACTTCTCGCGCTTATCGCTGGTGCGCAGATTCTTGGACATACTATGTTTAATTTCGCTCTCAAGAGAGTTTCTCCTGCCATTGTTTCTCTCATTGTCTTCTTCGAAGTTCCCGTCAGTGCCATTCTTGCGTATTGGTGGCTTGATCAATTGCCTCCTACCGGAACTATTCCTGGACTTGTACTTTTACTCATTGGTTGTGGGATCTTCGTTCTGCGGAGCAAGTCAGCCGATAAGCGGTAACCTTGCTCATATGTTGATTGATTTACATACGCATTCGAACGCAAGTGATGGGACTGATACACCAGCCCAACTCATCGATAAGGCAATCAACAAAGGTTTAGATGTCATTGCGCTCACAGATCACGATACGACTCGTGGTTGGGAGGAAGCCACACAAGCGCTTTTACATCACCCATCTCAATCACAGATGCAACTCGTTCTTGGTTCAGAGATTTCATGCCAAGATGAAAATGGAATCAGCATTCACATGCTCGGATTGCTCTTTGATCCAACCTTTACGCCATTGATCGAAGAGTTAGATAAGACGCGGGAGAATCGACTATCTCGCATGGAGAAGATCGTGGCGAGATTGAATGAAGCAGGCATCGACATAACAATCGAAGAAGTGCATGCCCAACGTAAGGGCGATGCAACATTGGGCAGGCCACATCTTGCCGATGCCCTAGTAGCACGTGGTCATGTCGCTTCACGCGAAGAAGCATTTGCGGCGTTATTACATAATAAATCGAAGTACTACATCAATCACTATTCACCATCACCGGTAGATGCCATCAAGCTCATCAAAGCTGCTGGGGGCGTAGCGGTTATCGCTCACCCACTCGCATCCCAACGAGGGCGCACCATCAGCATGGATCTCTTCGATCAATTGATCGCTGCAGGACTCGATGGAGTTGAAGTCGACCATAGAGATCACTCAGAAATTGAGAAGAGCGAACTTCTACGACTTGCGATTGAGAGAGATCTCATTATTACCGGTTCAAGCGATTATCACGGTACTGGAAAACTTAATCAATTGGCGGAATACACCACTCATCCACGACAATGGGAGGCTCTAGAAGCGCGAGCAACGAATAGGAGAGTGGTACAAAGATGAGCGATATCAGCACAATCACATTTGGGCTTCAGGCTTTTGTCACTCTGCTCGTCATTCTTGATCCTCCTGGAGCAACACCAATCTTCCTTGGAGTATTAGGAAACCGAACACGGGCACAGAGAACTTTGCTTGCATGGCAAGCGGCAGGAACATCGCTCTTTGTCATCACACTTTTCGCACTTTTCGGCCAATTTATTGTTAGCTATCTCGATATTTCGATGCCAGCTCTCCAAGGTGCTGGCGGTCTGCTGCTGCTTCTTGTCTCGCTCGACTTATTGAAGGGCCACGACAATCGCACAGATGAAGATATCCAGAAAAATCTTGCGCTTGTTCCACTTGGAACCCCACTTCTAGCTGGCCCTGGTGCCATCGTCACCATCATGCTCTTTGCCCAGGATGTCGATAGTTCATCGATGACTCTTGCGCTCGCTCTGGCTGTCGTTGGTGCGCACATCATCATTGGACTGACTTTGATGTTCTCAACTCACGTCGTTTCAATCATTAAGGAATCTGGCGTTATGTTGTTGGCAAAAGTGGCAGGACTATTGACCGCTGCCATTGCATTTGAGATGTTGATGACAGGCATCAAAGAACTCTTCTCGGCATGAGCACCGGTTTCTACTCGCCCGGGAGTGTGACCTGGCGGATTCACTCAGACACTTCGATGTTTGTTGGTGGAATTCGCGCTCTTCTTGAACAGGCTCTCCATCCTGATGCCATGGCAGGAGTCGCTGCACATTCAAATTTCAGAGAAGATGCATGGGGGCGACTGCAACGAACAGGCGACTATGTCGGCACTCTGACTTTCGGTACCCAAGAAGAGGCCGAGAAACTCGCGGCGCGCGTAAGAAAAGTGCATGCGATGCTCAAGCTTGATGATCAGAAACTTCTGCTCTGGGTGCACATGGCAATGGTTGACGCATTCTTGGATACCGCAGTGAGATCGGGTATGAGCCTTACGTCAGTTGAACAAGATACTTATGTTGATGAGATGCTCACTTTTGCCACTCTCGTAGGAATAGAAGAAAAGCGAGTGCCCCGTTCAGTAATTGAGATGCACAATTACTTCTCAGAAATTATGTCTGAACTTTCAGCAAGTGATGATGCAAAGCGAGCAGCCCTCTTTATTGCGCTACCTCCGTTGCCACCACTTCTACGTTTCGGAACTCCTATCGCTCCACTCTGGAGTGGAATGACATCACTGGCTGGCGCGGCGCTTCCACACTGGGCGAGAAAACTTTACGGCTGGCCGACTCTTCCGGGGCACCAGAGCGCAACAGATGTAGCTCTCAAGACCACTCGCTCAGCACTGATGGTGCTGCCAAAATCATTTCGAGAAACTCCCCAGATGAAAGCAGCCCGTACTCGAATCAGTGAAGCATCATGAAGTGCATTGTTATTGCAAATACAGCTGGCGGAGTTGGAAAGTCGACGAGCGCACACGCAATTTCAGTCGCTGCAACTGAGTACGGTAAGAAAACACTATTGATCGATGCAGATCCTGTATCTGCCACAACATTTATCTGCGGAGTGGAAAATCCACGCGCAAGTACGAAAGAGTTCCTTGCGAAGGAGCTATCTCTAGAATCAGTCACACTTCGCACTGGTGAGAGATTCGCCTTACTTCCATCAGCAAGTCGACTGAGCTCAATCGATATTGATACAGCAATGACTATTGAGGACCTCCGTGAAGCGCTCTGTGACTACGAACTCGTCATCATTGATACTGCGACAGGACCAAATCGCCTCATGACTTATCTGGCTGGCCTGGCTGACTTAATTCTCATCCCAACCACAGAGGAGATCCTCTCCATCAGGGGCGCACTACATGCCAAAAATTTCGCCGTCGAGTCTGGTTTTACTTCCCAACCGCTACTTATGGTCACTTTGCAGAACGGCGCTCTAGCTCCAGAAATCTTCGAACAATTAACTCAAGATTTTGAAGTACTCGAGCCCGTCATCAGATCCGATCGTCTCGTCTTTGAATCTCAACTCTCTGGCAAATCGGTCTTATCTCTGCACAATCAGAGCGCAGTAGCAGCGGATTACCGCGAAATTACCTACACGCTTTTGGAGAAACTAGAACTGATTTAACCGCGCGTTTTTACGCGCCGGCAAAACCAACGCGACGTTCTGAGATATCGCCGATCTCTACTGAACCAATCTTGTTTGCGGGTACTACAAATTGGCGACCGCGAGTATCAGTAAGAACTAGAGGCTCAGATGAACTCAGAGCTTTTTTTACGAGCCCAACTACCTCTTCGCGGTCAGATGCGGTTTCGATAGTAAGTTCGCGAACCTGATCTGCAACTGAGATTCGAACTTCGGATTTGGCAACATCAGCTTTGCCAGCAGCGCTCTTTTTTGTCGTCATGTTCGTATCCTAAAGATTTCTGTCGAATCCCGCATTTGCAAGCACGGGTACTAGTTCTGAAGGGGAAACCCTGAGATTCCACGCCAGAGCAGGTTTGTCACAAGGGCAGCTGCTTTCTTGCGATCAATCTTTCCTTCTTTCTCCAACCAATGGCGCGCCGTAATCTGGGCGCAGCCAATCAAACCAATAGCCAACATCATCGACTCTTCTTTGGGAAATCCTGTGTCGAGCGAGATTACCGCGCTCACGGCAACCGCACAGTCATATGTCATGCGGTTGAGACGTTCACGGACCTGGGGTTCAACGCTCATATCGCTTTCGAAGAGCAATCTAAATGCGCCACCTTCAGCGTCGATAAAGCCAAAATATGCATCGACAGTGGCTTTCACACGATTCTTGTTCTCTTTGGTGGAAGCAATTGCTTTCTGTAAATCGAAAACTAGAGAGTCGATATGGAGGTCAAGAACAGCAAGATAAAGATCTAACTTCGATGGAAAGTGCTGGTAGAGAACGGGCTTGCTGACATTGGCTCGATCTGCGATTTCATCCATGGAGGCTGAGTGAAAACCAGAGACTGTGAACACCTCTAAGGCAGCTGAGAGTAAAAGGGCTCGCCGCTCGTCACGCGGAAGTCGTGCGCGATTATCCAATTTGTCGTTGGTACTCATCGGCATCATCGTACGAGAAAGGGTGAGAATTAACTAATGAAAGCCAGTATTCTCTCCAACTAATCATGACAAAGCCGCGACTACTTCTCGTGCACGCTCACCCCGATGACGAGACCATCAACAATGGTGCGACCATGGCTATGTACGTGGATAAGGGATACGGGGTCACTCTCGTGACATGTACTCGCGGCGAAGAGGGTGAAGTTCTTGTCCCAGAACTAGAGCACTTAGCAAGTAACAAGGAAGACAATCTGGGTAAGCATCGCGAAACAGAATTAGCTGATGCAATGAAGATTCTTGGCGTCACCGATCATCGCTTCCTTGGTTCACCCTCAAAGTTCTATCGAGATAGCGGAATGATGGGTTCAGAACCAAACCAGCGGGAAGATAATTTCTGGAATGCCCAACTTGATGAAGCTGCCGAACATCTAGTCGAAGTTATTCTTGAGATCAAACCTCATGTTCTCGTCACATACGATGAATTTGGAGGCTACGGCCATCCTGATCACATTCAGGCTCATCGAGTTGCGATGCGGGCGGCAGAATTAGCGCGCACTCGAGGCTGGAATATTCAGAAGATTTACTGGAACACCATTCCAATCTCGGTCATAGAGTCCGGAATCGAAGCGATGAAAGACACTGGCAATCAATTCTTTGGCGTTGAAAAGGCCGAAGACTTCCCATTTGCCCAACCTGATGCTCTTGTTTCGACGGTCATTGATGGCGAAAAGTATGTCTCACAGAAGATGAATGCCATGAAAGCTCATCCCACTCAGATTGCCGTCGATGGCCCATTCTTTGCACTGTCAGACAATCTTGGTTTCAAAGTGTGGGGGCTCGAGTTTTATCGATTGGTTTATGGCGAGCTGGGAGAGCCACGAAACTCAGATGGACGCGAAATTGATCTCTTCTCGGGAGTAACATTGTGAAGGCTCTCGTTTCACTTCTTTTCGGTGCATTAGTGGGCATCTCAGGAACTTTTCTTCATAATTCGTATCGTCCCTTTGGATTGATTGTCTCGTTGCTTGCCCTCGTTTTGGGTCTTCGATTGATGCGAAACATGTATAGATCGAAATTCTTATTGAGCCTCTTTGCATGTGGCTGGATTTTTATCGTGGTACGCGCTTCGACGCTCGGCAACGGCGGGGAAGTTTTAATCGAAGCGAATCTTTATGGAAACCTCCTCGTTTTCGGAGGTGTGGGACTTCTCGTAATAGGTTTACTGCAGAAGATCAAAAACTAGGGTCTGCGTTATTACTTGATGATCCACGCCCAGGTTTGACCCTGAGCGGTATCGCGAACTTCGACCCCCAATGAGATGAGTTGATTTCGTAACTCATCACTTTCTGCAAAGTTCTTCTCGGTGCGGGCAATAGCGCGCAAATCAAGCAGTCTTTGCGCCTCGGGTGACAACTCTTTTTGACCAAAAAGATCAAGTAGCGTGAAGCCAAATAACCCCTCAGTTCCCTCAAAGACTGCAGCTTTTTCTCGGTCAGAGAGTGATTCATCACGTTCGACTGATCTCAACTTCAACATCGCTTGCGGTGTATCGAGGTCGGATAAAAAGTCTTCGTGAATTGCGGTGATTCGCTCAACAGCCTGAGCGGTGAGCTCAGATCCGGATTTCTTCCATTCTTGATACTTCTCGCGCCATCGCTGCAAAGATGCGAACGCAGCGTTTATTGAACTCCAGGATAGATCCATCTGACTGCGATAACGGTTCTCGAGAAAGCAAAATCTGACCGCGAGAGGATCGATACCTCGGGCAATCACATCCTTGATCAGAACTACATTTCCTGCGCTCTTCGACATCTTCTTGCCCTCAAAGAGTAAGTGCTCACCATGCAGCCACAGAGATACCGCTTCACTGTCAGTAAGTGGATTGGACTGTGCTCGCTCATTTTCATGATGAGGGAATCGCAGATCTATTCCGCCGATGTGAAGGTCCACATGTCCAGAGAGATAACGCAGAGACATTGCAGAACATTCAATATGCCAACCGGGAAAACCTAATCCCCATGGCGTCTGCCAGACCATTTCGCGACGCTTTCCGGCAGATTTCCAGAGCGCCCAGTCGGCGTGAAATTTCTTAGCGCCATCTTCAGTGAATTCATACCTATGTCCGGGTTTGAGCGCATCTAAGCGATTACCACTCAATTCTCCGTAGCTCTCAAACTTCTCTGCCGCGAAATAAACAGAAGAGTCTCCGCCGATGTATGCATAACCCTTCTCAATCAAGGCTGCAATGTGTTCAACCATCATGTCGATACATTCACTGGCACGGGGGTAGGCGTCTGCAGGTAGCACATTCATCGCAGCAAGATCCGTGTGGAACTTCTCTTCATAGTCGCGCGCAATCGCAAAGGGATCACGCTTCTCAAGTTGAGATTGAGCAAGAATTTTGTCTTCTTCGAAATCCTCGCTCATATGCCCGACATCAGTAATGTTCTGAATGACACGAACTTTGAAGCCAGAGAACTCTAATGTTCGACGGGCTAAATCACTGAGGAGAAAAGTTCGAAGGTTTCCGACATGTGCATCGCGATAGACGGTCGGTCCGCAACAATAGATACGAACGGTGTGGCCATCTGAGGCGCGAACTGGCATCACAGACCTATGGAGAGTGTCATATATTCGAAGCGGCTTGGGTTCAGTCATCTCGCGCTTCATACCCGCCTATTCTGTAGGATAGGCATCCAGAAAGTCATCACTGACAGAGTAATCTGTAAGAGGAGTTGAACGTGACCTACGTAATCGCGCTTCCATGTGTGGATGTCAAGGACAAGTCGTGTATCGAGGAATGTCCCGTTGATTGCATCTATGAAGGCGATCGCATGATGTACATCCAGCCTGATGAGTGCGTTGATTGTGGCGCATGTGAGCCAGTCTGTCCGGTTGAGGCGATCTATTACGAAGATGATGTTCCTGCTCAATGGAGCGAATACAAGGAAGTTAACACAGAGTTTTTTGATGAGATTGGTTCACCTGGTGGTGCCAGCAAAGTTGGTCCGATAGCCAAAGATCACCCGAAACTTCTTCAAATTCAGAAGAAGCCAGCGGCTGAGTAACTCAGGATCTCCAATAAAGCTCCCAGATTTTCCTTGGGATGCTCTTGCTCCTTACGGACAGAGAGCTCGAGAACATTCGCATGGAATCATCGATCTCTCACAAGGAACCCCGGTTGATCCAACCCCTGATTTCATTCAAAAGGCACTTCGCGAGAATTCAAATTCACCCAGTTATCCCGTCACAACTGGGGCTGCTGATCTTCGTAGCGCACTCAAGCAATACTGCGTCGAAGTTCTCGGGGCATCGGGAGAGTTTGATGTACTTCCCACCATCGGCTCGAAGGAGCTTGTAGCGCTCCTTCCCTTCATGTTGTCAGCGAAAAAAGTCCTCATTCCTCAGATCGCATACCCCACATATCGCGTGGGAGGAATTCTCGCCGGTGCTGAAGTAATTGAGGTCGATATCGATGCAGCCACCTGGCCTCGCACAAGCGTTGATTTAGCTTGGATTAATTCGCCCTCCAATCCGACTGGCAGGGTTCAATCAGAAGATGAGTTAAGGGCAGCTCTTGCTTGGATGCGTACAACAGATTCGGTATTGGCAAGCGATGAGTGTTACCTATCTTTCCCAGATAGCAAAAAGTCTCAATCAATCTTGAGGCTAACTGATGGCAATAATCGTGGCGTTCTTGCGGTCCATTCGCTTTCAAAGCGTTCAAATATGGCGGGATATCGAGGCTCATTTATTGTTGGAGATCCTCTACTCATTGCTCAACTTTTAGAGATACGCAAACACATGGGCATGATGGTTCCGTTGCCAATTCAAAAAGCTGTCACTGTTGCTCTGGCTGATGAGTCGCATGTCATTGAGCAAGCCGAGCGATATCGCAATCGGCGCGCTCGCTTGAGAAAAGCGCTGGAGGAACTTGGATTTACCATCGAATTCTCAGAAGCTGGTCTTTACATCTGGTGTACTCGTGGTGAAGAAGATTGGTCCACGGTTGCATGGTTTGCAGAACGGGGAATCTTGGTGACGCCGGGACGGTTCTATGGGGATCAAGGTTCGCGATATGTACGAATCGCGCTCACTGCAACAGATGAGAAAATTATCGAAGCCGTCGCTCGTATTTCGGCATAGGGCCAAATGAAATGACGAGTAAAGCAATTCTCTTAGTAGGTGGTAAAGGAACTCGTTTAGCTCCGCTGACAAATAACACTCCTAAGCCAATGTTGAAAGTTGCAGGCAAGCCTGTAACAGAGCACCAAATCATCAAAGCGCGCGATGCAGGAATTACCGAGTTAGTGCTCGCAACCTCTTATTTGGCCGAGGTTTTCGAGCCTTATTTTGGAGATGGGTCTAAATTCGGAATCTCCATCACATATGCGATTGAGAAAGAGCCACTCGGTACGGGTGGCGCAATAGCTAATGCAGCCCAGAATTTAACTCTGCGTGATGGTGAATCTGTCGTAATTTTCAATGGAGATGTTCTCAGCGGCCATGATCTTCGAGCCCAGATTGCACTGCATCAAAGAATGGATGCAGATGTCACGCTCTATCTGACGAAAGTAGCAGATCCTCGCGCTTATGGATGCGTTCCGATTGATGACACTTCTCGCGTCACGGCATTCCTAGAAAAGATGGATAATCCTATTGCCGACACAATTAATGCCGGTTGCTATATTTTTCGCACCTCAGCTTTAGCGCAGATTCCACAAAAACGCGTTGTAAGCGTCGAGCGTGAAACTTTCCCCAAACTTCTTGAAAGTGGCGGTCGTGTCTACGGTTATCTTGATCAGAATTACTGGATCGATATGGGTACGCCACAATCATTCATTCAGGCTTCGCGCGATTTAATTCTTAAACCAGAACTCTCTGGCGCAACAGTTGGTATTTCTCATGGAGCACTCATTGAAGACCATGTCGAGATACATCCCAGCGCGAAAGTAGGGGAGGGCTCAGTTATCTCCTCGGGTTCAACGGTCGGACCAGACTCTCGGATTTCAGGGTCGATTATTGGCGCTCGAGTTCACATAGCAGCGGGCGTTGAGATCCACGATAGCTACATTTCCTCAGATCTTTCGATCGATTCAGGCCAGAAAATCATCGGTCAAATTCTCTAGATTTTGGAAATCTGAATGGGTTATGACTCTTTTCCAGCAGAATTGAGAGATATCTCAACTCCACAAGCACAAAATTTGGACACTTTTCTCAGATTTCCCCTCTTCGCGGCTTGACTCTGGGGAATAACACGCGTGTAATTCCCCCATTGGGCCCGCCACCAGATGTGGGCCACTGTCTTAGGAGTCCTGCTGATGGCTGATGCTCGTCGAATAGAGCAGACTTTCATTCCCGGTCCAAGCATTCAATTGGGTAATGGAGAGATCGTTGAGCTTTCATGGCAAGAACGAGCGCTCTGCGCCCAAACTGATCCAGAAGCATTCTTCCCGGAAAAAGGTGGTTCAACCCGTGAAGCTAAGCGCGTCTGTCTCTCCTGTGAGGTCAGACAAGAGTGTCTTGAATACGCTCTGGCTCATGATGAACGCTTTGGAATCTGGGGCGGACTATCCGAGCGCGAGCGTCGTCGCCTCAAGCGCCGTCCAGCCTAAATCTCTTCGACAGATTGCGTTTCTCGATTCACAACACAATTTCCTTAACTCCTTTAACGTATCGTCCTTAAACGTATCGACGATTAACTTAAGTAAGAGGCGGTGAAATGCCGACTTCACAACAGCACTTTGTTACCGCAGTAGTCGTGTCACACGATGGCGCACTCTGGCTTCCAGAAGTTGTTGCATCACTTGCAAAACAACGTCGCGAAATTAACCAAGTCATTGCAATTGATACTGGTTCGACAGATAGCTCCATGCGACTGCTGAAGAGCGCAGGGATAACAACTATTTCAACTACTCGAGAAACAGGTTTTGGCTCTGCAGTAAAAGAAGCGTTGGCGAGTTCCAAACTAAAAGCTGCGCCAGATGGTGCAATTGAATGGATCTGGTTGATTCATGATGACTGTGCTCCGGCTGCGAATGCGCTAGGAGAATTATTAGAAGCGGTCGAGCAACGCCCAAGTGTTGCCATGGCTGGACCAAAATTGCGCGGTTGGCATGATCGCAACCACTTACTTGAAGTAGGCGTAAGTATCGCCGGTAATGGTGCGCGTTGGACTGGCTTGGAATTCCGCGAGCAGGACCAAGGTCAACATGACAATGTCAGCGAAGTCTTATCTGTCAGTACGGCCGGCGCCTTAATCAGACGCGATGTGTTTGACGAACTTGGTGGATTTGATCCAGAGCTCTCACTCTTCCGCGATGATGTCGACTTTGGTTGGCGTGTACACACCGCAGGTCACTCGGTCATTGTTGTTCCACAAGCAATCGCATTTCATGCCGAAGCCGCTGCCAACGAAAGACGCAGCATTGATGTCACAGGAGCTTTTCTTCATCGCCCACTTCTCTTGGATCGTCGCCACGCAGCCTATGTTCTCTTAGCAAATGCTTCTTGGTGGTTAACCCCATTGATTGCACTGCAACTGCTAGGTGCTGCTGTTTTCCGAGCTATTGGATATCTGCTCGCAAAATTGCCAGGTTATGCGCTCGATGAAATCGCAGCTGTTGCGCTGCTTTTGCTACAACCTCAAGATCTTGTTCGTGCACGTGCCATGCGCAGAAAGAGCCGCCTCGTTTCCTCTCGAGTTGTTGCTCGATTTGTCCCACCACGAGGTTCACAATTTCAGCTGGCAATTGAACGTTCACGCGGGGCTATCACACGCGCCTGGCGAAGTAGTTCGCTTTATGACGATGAAGATGTTCGAACTTCCTCAGCCCTTGATCTCAATGATGAAGCGTTAGAAAACGCTGATATCGATTTAGTGCGTGCGCCATCTCCAATCAGATGGCTCACAAAGCGACCAATCCTCTCCATCTCTCTACTCGTTGTATTGCTCTCCTTAATTGCATCACGGAGAAGATTTGGCGCAATTGTTGGAGGTGCGCTTCCTGAAACACCCGCTAGCGCGCTCGATCTTCTCGGCATGTACTCCGATTCTTGGCACACTGTCGGTCTAGGTTCAAGCGCGAATGTGCCGCCTTGGGTCGCTTTTATTGGCTTGGCTTCTCTTCTGACCGCTGCTAACTCTTCTTTCTTCATAACTGCGCTATTTGTTTCTGCAGTACCACTGGCATTGTGGGGCGCTTACTCTTTAGCGCGCAAATTCACCCAATTACATTTCTTGGCTCTAGCTGCGGCGTTGCTATATGCCTTCTCTCCAACAACCCTGAGCGCTATCAATAGCGGACGACTTGGTACCGTCGTATTGATTGTCATTGGCCCCTGGCTGATTCGCGCTCTCTTTGGCCTCGAACAGTTGGAAAATTTGGGTTGGCGCAAAACGTGGTGGCTCGCACTGCTGTTGACGATTGTTTGCGCTTTCTCACCTCTGGCATTCATGACAATTGTCCTCTGGCAATTCATTCTGGTGATCTTTGATGTCATTGCATTTAATTCACAGACCCACCCCATGACAAAGGAGATTTTTGATCGAAAGAACGCGCGACGTATCGCTCTGATTGCCACGCCAATTGCTGTGTGTGCGCCGTGGTCTCTCGAATTTATATTGCATCCTTCACGAATTTTGCTTGATCCTGGCCTCACTTTGGGTGGAGGAGACGTTCTCTCGATAATTTTTGGAAATCCAGGTGGTATTGGTGCGCCACCATTGTGGATTCTTTCACCCATTCTCTTTATCGCCTTGATCGCGATCTTTGTCAGCAAGACTGCCCGTTTGGGTGAGATCGCAATCTTTTTCGTCGGATTCTCAGCGCTCTTGGGATCTCGTCAAGTTTCGGGCCACGGAAGCTTTGTACCTGAACAGCTCTGGGTGGGTAGTTTGATGGTAATTCCAACTCTTACCGCACTCATTGCAGCAATCATCATGGTTGACCAATACGTACCCGCACTTTCTGAATCGAATATCGATTTTCGACATATTCTGCTTGGACTCACGAGCGTCCTTGCAACATTCTCAGTCATTGCATCTGCAGGCTGGTGGCTCACATCAGGCTCAACTGCACCTCTGCAAGCAAAGAAGGAGTCCGCGCTACCAGCATTTCTTAGTGCAAGTGCCCAGACAGTCGATCGTTATAAGACATTGGTATTTAGAAATGATGATGGAAAACTCAAATACTTCATTGCTCGTGAACGAGATCTGATGTTGGGCGAGCCAGATGTCATTACTGGGCTATCACCGGTCGTAACTCGAGCGGTCAATGATCTAGTTTCTGGTTCTGGTGTTACATCAAGCCAGGTATTTGCCGAATTCGGAATCCGCTATCTATTTATGTCCAGGCCGTTAAATGAAGATTTGGTCCGCACTATTGATGGAGCCGGTGGATTCTCGCGTGCCGCATCTACTAATGAAGGAATCTCGTGGAAAGTTCCTGGAGCGTTGGGACATATTTCTTTCTTATCTAGTGATGGACTTTATTCAGTTCTCCCTAGCGGTGACATTGGAGCCGAAGGAGAACTCACCACAACAGGGACAATTGTCATCACAGAGAAATTTGATCAACGTTGGAAAATGTTACTCAATGGCTCATATGTTTCTGCGACTGAGACTGAGAATGGAATTCCTCGATTTGTAGTCTCAGAACCAGGAGAGTTTGTCATCTTCCATGACGCCACTGCGCGCCGTGGTTGGATATCTTTACAGATCATTGCTTTTGTGACGCTGATTGTGCTCGCTCTACCTGCTCGTAGACGACGAAGCCAGATGCGAGAAGAGGAGCTCGCATGAAAGAGACGAGAGCTTCGATTGCGCTCCTTGTTTTCATCATCGTGCTGCACGTTGCACACCTACTTCCACAAACTTCCTCTACGACTGAGATCACACTTTCCTATCCCGCTACCACCTGTCCTGGGCCAATAGGTGATGCGAAGGCGACTGCGTTACTGCCGTCCAAGTCAACAGCAATCCGAGAAGTCTCTAGACCCAACGTAGAGCTTCGGAAGAACTCATTTGGATCACTGACACTCAATAACGGAGCGATTCTGATTGACGGAAATCCCTCCAACACAATCGGGCTTCAGACTCGAGCAGGAAGATGGACCGCTGCGTTGACCTGTGCGCTCAATGATGGGACCGCTTGGTTTGTTGGCGGAACTGCGAATGTCACTAGCCAATCCAAATTAGTACTAATAAATAGTGGACTGAGCGATGCAATCGTCGATGTCACAAGTTTTTCAGAGAATGGTCCGACCCAGACGGTTCCTGTGACGGTAAAACCTTCTTCTGAGCGAGTAATTCGAATCGATTCATTAGATCCTGGCGCAGATCGCATTGTCTTGAAAGTTGAAACTCGAAGTGGTCGCGTCACAAGCTATCTCTTGGATGAGAGAGTCCGTGGCCTCAACAATGTTGGGGGAGATTTTGTTGCTCCACTCACGCAACCATCTGAAGAACTCACCATCCCTTCATTGCCCATCAGGTTTGGAAGTTCAAGTCAGGTCAGACACAGCCTGAGAATCATGACCACAGGAAAAGTTGATGCATCAGCCAGCGTCGAAGTGATTTCACCAGAAGGAGTTTTCATTCCGGTTGGATTCGGAGACATCTCATTGAATCCACAAGAAGTGAAAGATCTAGATTTGAGTGAAGTTGACTTAGGAGGCAAAACCTTCGGCCTTAAAGTCACATCGACTGAGCCAGTCGTAGCAGCCGTCTTTACCGAAGTGCGAAGTGGCTCTGTCTCAGACTTTATGTGGAGCTCTGCATCTCAGAGTTTTGGAACGGTTTCTTTCAATCTTTATGGACTCGAACCAACGCTCTCATTTGTCGGTGAGCGAGTTTTGGTCGACATCACATGGAGAAACAACCAGGGCAAAAGCTCCTCAAAATCGATTCGTGGGGAAGAGATCGTTAACTGGAAAGTTCCCACAGGGGTGCGTTTGATGACGATTGTGAATAGATCCGGAGCGTTGGCAGGAGCATCGTGGATTTCGCGCGATGGCGTTACCCACTTATCAGTAGTACAGAGCACAAACCTCGAGAGTGCTACAAAGCCGATTGCTGATGTGGCCGTAATTCAGCCACGCGGTTAATCAACTCTGGCAGGTCAATACAAGTCATTGAGTCATCTTCAGACTAATCTCACGCCATGTCTTCGAAGATGAGCTCAAGCAGCGATAGACCCAGCGCAGATCGACCTAGCGCTCTTGGTCGACGCTGCACCAGATCTAGTTGCAGCGCGCATGCGTCGAAGACATTGACTTATATTTACGCCGATTCAACAGCCGTGCTTGGGCCACTTTCAACCTATGCAGAGCCACACTCATATGATCTCTGCGCAGATCATTCGACGAAATTGACTGTGCCACAAGGATGGACTGTTATCCAACATAAAGCTGATTCTGATGAGTTAACACCATCTCCAGAAGATGTTCTGGCGATTGCAGAAGCAGTTCGGCAGACTGCGAAGATGGAATTAGCGCCGAAGCCGGTCACTCCTGAAGTTGGAAGACGGGGTCACCTTCGCGCAATTCCAAATCAGAGCTAGTCATCACTGTGATATTTGAGATCTGAAAGAATCATGGATATTGAATTACTCAACAAGATAATCAAGGCATACGACATTCGTGGTCTGGTCGATGAAGAAGTTACGCCTGACTTCACCTTTGCACTAGGAATTGCTTTTGCACGATTTATCGAACGCGAGCGAGAGCCCGCGACTGTGGTTGTGGGTGAAGATATGCGGCCATCATCACCAGAGCTAGCTACGGCATTTTCTGATGGAGTGATGTCACAAGGTTTCGATGTTATTCGGATTGGACTGGCCTCTACCGATCAACTCTACTTTGCATCGGGTCATCTCAACCTTCCAGGCGCAATGTTCACGGCGAGCCATAACCCAGCCGCCTACAACGGAATCAAGCTCTGCAAGAGCGGTGCAAAGCCGATTGGCCAAGAGTCTGGATTGCTCTGGATTAAGCAGCAAATTGCCGAAGGTTTTCCCATTCCGAATCGCCCACTTGGAAAAGAAAGTACACGAAATCTTCTTCCAGATTATGTGAACTTTTTACTCTCGCTATTTCCAGAGAAGACTTTTACAAAGGAGTTTCAGGGAAGACCGATTCGCATCGCGATCGATGCAGGAAACGGTATGGGTGGACATACAGCGCCTGCGGTGATGGAGCGCATCAATGCTGTCGTCGATGGTATCTATTTTGAATTAGACGGAACTTTTCCAAATCACGAAGCAAATCCAATCGAGGCAAAAAACCTTGTTGATCTACAGAAACTCGTACGCGATAAGAAAGCTGATATTGGTTTAGCCTTCGATGGCGACGCTGATCGCTGCTTCTTGGTAGATGAGAAATCAGAACTCATTTCACCATCGGCTTTGACTGCGCTCATTGCAGAACGAGAATTGGTAAAAAGTCCTGGAGCCCCAATCATCTATAACCTCATCTGCTCCAAAGCGGTCCCAGAAATCGTGGAAGCAAATGGCGGGCGTCCGCTACGAAGTCGCGTAGGCCATTCCTACATCAAGAAGATGATGGCTGATAATGATGCGATTTTCGGTGGTGAACACTCTGGCCATTTCTATTTCAAAGATTTCTGGTGTGCAGACTCAGGAATGCTCGCAGCGCTTCATGCGATTGCAGCTCTACTTGATAACCAGATTGAACTCTCGAAACTTCTGCAGAAATACAACAAGTACTATCTCAGTGGAGAGATCAATACAACAGTAGAAGACCAGAGCGCCTCAATTGCAGCAATTAAGGCTCACTTTGCGGCTGCTTCAGAGAGAGTCTCATTTGATGAATTAGATGGGTTGACTGTCTCTGCTGATACATGGTCATTCAATGCTCGACCTTCAAATACTGAGCCTTTGTTGAGGCTCAATGTCGAGGCTCATACGCTTGACGAATTGGCTCGGGTTCAAGATCTGGTGTTGCGCCTTATGCGAAACGGCTAAACTAGGGCTCTATTGCCGCTCTATGAAGGAGATCTTCAATCGTGAATCTCGCAACTATGACTACGCCAAAGCACGACATCGCTGATGCCTCGCTCGCTTCTGAAGGAAAGAAGCGCATCGAATGGGCAGAGCGCAACATGCCAGTCTTGGCTCAAATCCGCGAGAGATTCGAAAAAGAGAAGCCATTCACCGGAGTTCGAATTGCGGCATGTATGCATGTCACAACTGAGACAGCAAATCTCATGAGAGCGCTTAAGGCTGGCGGCGCAGAAATCGCGCTCTGTGCCTCGAATCCTCTCTCGACACAAGATGACACCGCAGCAGCTCTCGTGCACGAATACGGAATCAGCGTATTTGCTCGCAATGCGGTTGATCGTGATGGTTACTACGCACATATCAATGCGGCACTTGATATCGAACCAAATCAGGTTTTTGATGATGGTTGCGATCTCGTTAACACATTGCATACCACTCGCACCGAATTGCTCCCTAACATCGCAGGTGGATGCGAAGAGACCACGACGGGAGTCATTCGTCTCCAGCAGATGGCAAAAGATGGCGCGCTCACTTTCCCGATGGTTGCCGTCAACGACACTGATACAAAACATATGTTTGATAATCGCTACGGCACAGGTCAATCCACTGTCGATGCGATCTTCCGAGCCACCAACCAACTCATCGCCGGAAAGACTTTTGTAGTCGCAGGATTTGGATATTGCGGAAAAGGCGTAGCTGAGCGAGCTCGCGGTCTTGGAGCAGATGTCGTCGTAACTGAAATCGACCCAACAAAAGCTCTTGATGCCTTGATGCAAGGTTTCCGCGTAATGCCTATGAGCGAAGCTGCCAAAATTGGAGATATCTTCATAACAGTCACAGGCAATCGCTCAGTTCTTGCATCTGAGCATTTCGCCGTCATGAAAGATGGCGCGATTCTTGCTAACTCAGGTCATTTTGATATCGAAATTGATGTCGCGTGGCTCGAACAGAACGCTAAAAAGAATTCCAAGATTCGCCACCAAACTGATGAGTATGTTCTCTCCAATGGACGCCGCCTGCTTCTTATTGCAGAAGGTCGTCTAGTAAATCTTGGAGCAGCCGAGGGTCACCCTGCAGTCGTCATGGATATGTCTTTCTCGGATCAAGCTCTCACAGCTGAGTGGTTAGTAAAGACAGCTAAGACTCTGACTCCTGGCGTTCATAACGTTCCGACAGAGATCGATAAAGAGGTTGCTCGCCTCAAGCTCAAGAGCATGGGTGCATCGATCGACACTCTGACACCGATTCAGGTTGAGTACCTCAACTCCTGGAAGCACGGCAGCTAATGACATCGGTGATGGTCGTTGATGATGATCAAGACCTTGCCGAAATGCTTGGAATCGTCCTCAACGGAGTTGGAATTGAAGTAGATCTTGTCAGCCGCGGAGATGAAGCGGTTGATGTGTTTCGAAACAACCCACCAGATCTAGTTCTACTAGACATTATGTTGCCTGGTCTTGATGGAATTGAAGTCTGTAAACAGATCCGTAAGCAATCCATGCGCGTTCCCATAGTCATGTTGACCGCCAAGAGCGATACGCATGACATTGTCAGAGGACTCGAAGCAGGCGCAGACGACTACATGGTTAAGCCGTTCAAACCCTCTGAGCTCGTTGCTCGAATCCGCACTCGACTTCGTCGAGCAGGTGGCGAGATATCAAGCAACCTAACAATTGGTGATCTTGCAATCGATATTGTTGAACACACTGTCACACGTGGTGGCAAAGAGATTCCTCTTACTCGCTTGGAATTTGACCTCTTAGTTGCGCTAGCTAAAGAACCAGGTCGTGTGTTTACCAGAGAAGCGCTGCTAGGTGAGGTGTGGGGATATCGTCATTCGACCGATACTCGACTAGTGAATGTTCATGTTCAGCGTTTGCGAGCGAAAATAGAGCACGATCCTGAAAACCCAACGATTATCAATACAGTTCGTGGAATTGGCTACAAGGCAGGCGCAACAGGTTCACGAGGCTAGTTACTCTGTGAAAACTCCACGTTTCTTTAGAAAGTCGCTCTTTCGAAAAGTTTTCACTCTCTCGGGCATCATTTCGATAACTCTGATCTACTTTCTTGGCTCAAACCTTTTCAACCGTATTTCCTCTGGAATCATTGATGAGAAGATTACGGCGTCAATTTCAGAAGGTGAGTCTGCAATTCAGTACGCAGATTACCGATTCATTATTGGCTCTCTGGGTAGATCAACTGACTTCAAGGAGCTCGTCTCCGAGATAGTTAGCTCCACAAATGTGAGCGCAAAGGATTCAGGTCGCGAAATTGCACTCTTTAATTCAAATGACCGTAGAGCCCAAGGCATTCCTGCCGTTTCGACATCAAATTTCCTCGAACCGACATCTGTTCCTGATGGGTTGCGCAAAAAAGTCCAGTCAGATGACGAAATCCATTGGCAGAAATCTGAGTTGCAGTATCTCAATGGAGAAAAACTTGCAGGCGTAGTTATCGGGAAAGCAGTCTCCATTCCTCGCGTTGGAAATTACGAGATGTATGTCCTCTTTGGTTTTGATGCTCAACAGAGAACTATTGACCTCATTGGACGCTCGATGTGGGGGGCAGGACTTCTGCTCATCACATTAATCATGATTGTTGCATCGGTTGTTCTGCGACAAGTAATCCAGCCGGTGAAGTACGCAGCCGAAGTAGCCGAGCAGTTAACTTCCGGAGACCTACTCAAGCGCATGGAGGTCAAAGGTGAGGACGAGATTGCACGTTTAGGAACCGCCTTCAATGAAATGGCCGACACCCTAGAACAACAGATCTCGCGACTTGAAAACCTTTCTCGTGTACAGCAGAGATTCGTCTCTGATGTGTCACATGAACTTCGAACCCCTTTAACGACAATTCGAATGGCATCGGATGTCATTTATTCAGCGCGCGATAACTTTGATCCGACAATCGCTCGAAGTGCCGAACTTCTCATCTCACAGATTGAACGCTTTGAGAACTTGCTCTCCGATCTTCTTGAAGTAAGCAGATTCGATGCCGAGGTAGCAACTCTCTCTTTAGAGAAAGTGGACATTTCTACATTGGTTCGCAGATGTGCAGACGATCTAGGTATCGCCTCGAAAGATCGAGATGCAATGCTGCGTATTGAGGCGCCAGTAACGCCAGTTCTCATCGATGCGGACCCACGCAGAGTTGAGCGCATTATGCGAAATCTCTTAGCGAATGCGATTGATCACTCTGAAGGAAAACCTATTGATGTTGTGGTCGAAGAGAATGAGAGCGCTGTCTCTATTGGAGTGCGCGACTATGGGGTAGGACTTACTGAGCAACACATTGAACGAGTCTTTGATCGATTCTGGCGCGCCGATCCTTCACGTTCGCGTATTCGCGGGGGGACTGGCCTTGGTTTATCAATTGCGAGAGAAGATGCCCAACTACATGGGGGAGTAATCAAGGTTTGGGGCGAGATGAACAAGGGCTCCAACTTTGTTGTGACTCTGCCTAAAGTTCATGGAAGTGCAATTGAATCAACGCCACTTTCGGAGATTCCCACAAGTTAGCTTCTCTCTAGCCACCTGGCGGTTTCGTTCCATCACAATCGAGAGATGGAATCAAGCAAATACAGACACAAGAACAATCAGAACAATAAGAACAATAAGAACAATGAAGGCATTGTGCAGGGCCTTAAGACTCTCATCTTCCCCGAGATCTGCATCATGTGTCAGCAAAAGTTTGAATCGATCTGTGGCGAGTGCCAGAATCATTGGACGGGGGCGGCGATGATTGCACGCACTCGAGGATTTACCACTTATTCAGTCGTCACGTATGGAGAATCGGTTTCGTCCGTAGTCTTAAAGGCGAAGGAAGACCAGAATCGAATTGCTCAGGAGCTCATTTCACAAGCGCTCGTCACTTCAATCTCTGCTTGGAAGAAAGAAATTGACCTCTCTCAAGTTTTGCTTGTTCCGATTCCCTCGAGCAAGCGCGCTATTCGCAGACGAGGCCACTCATTTCTTCATCCAATTATCAAGAAAGTAATCACTCGACTCTCTGATCAAGGTATTCACTTGTTTGGATGGAGTGAACTCTTAGTGCATACCAAGAGAGTGCGAGATCAAGCTGGCCTTACCTCATTAGAAAGAGAGAGAAATCTCAGAGATTCTTTTGCAATGAAAGCTACAGAGGATGAATGTGATCGACTATCGCGAAGGCCAATCATCATCGTTGATGATGTCGTAACCACGGGGGCGACACTTTCTAGCGCATATATGGCCCTAAGAGAGAGAAAAATGACAGTTTTAGGCGCATCTACCGCATGTGCGTCGGCCCACCAACTCCTAATACGATAGCCCTCTCAATTCCCATGGAAGGTTGATACGTGGTCGCAATTCTGGACAGGATTCTTCGCGCCGGCGAAGGTCGCGCTCTTAAGCAACTCATGAAGATCGCTGAGGAAGTTAACTCTCACGAATCTACTTTCGTTGCGATGTCTGATGACGATCTACGCTCAATGACCGAGAAATTCAAGGCTCGTCTGGAAAACGGCGAAGATCTCGACGACATCCTCCCTGAAGCATTTGCTGTAGTGCGCGAAGCATCAAAGCGCACACTTGGACAACGTCATTACGATGTTCAGATTATGGGCGGTGCAGCTTTGCACCGCGGCAATATCGCAGAAATGCGCACCGGTGAAGGAAAGACTCTGGTCGCAACCTTGCCTTCGTATCTCAACGCCTTAACTGGGCGGGGAGTGCACATTGTTACTACCAACGATTATTTAGCAGAGCGCGATAGCGAATGGATGGGACGTATACATCGCTTCCTTGGACTCAAAGTGGGTGTGATCCTTGCATCGATGACTCCCCAAGAGCGTCGCACTCAATATGCCGCGGATATCACCTACGGCACAAATAATGAATTTGGTTTTGATTACTTGCGCGACAACATGGCATGGAATCTGACTGATTGCGTCCAACGCGAACATAACTTTGCCATTGTGGATGAGGTTGACTCTATTCTCATCGATGAGGCTCGAACCCCTCTCATCATTAGCGGACCGGCTGACAAACCAACGAAGTGGTACGTTGAATTCGCGAATGTTGCGTCTCGCTTGGTTCGCGGTGAGCATTACGAAGTTGATGAGAAGAAGCGCAACACGGGAATTCTCGATGCAGGTGTCACGCGCGTCGAAGAGATTCTCGGAATCGATAACCTCTATGAAGCAGTCAATACGCCCCTCATCGGTTATCTCAATAATGCCCTCAAGGCCAAAGAATTATTCAAGCGTGACCGTGACTATGTGATCATGAACGGTGAGCTGCTTATTGTCGATGAGCACACAGGTCGCGTGCTTTCAGGACGTCGTTATAGCGAAGGCCTTCATCAAGCTCTCGAGGCCAAAGAGCGCGTTGAAATTAAAGACGAAAACCAGACACTTGCAACCATCACACTTCAGAATTACTTCCGACTGTACGACAAGTTGTCAGGCATGACTGGTACCGCCATGACAGAAGCATCTGAATTTATGCAAATCTATAAGTTGGGAGTTATTCCTATCCCGACCAACAAGACAATGCAACGTATGGATCAAGCAGATTTGGTCTACAAGACTGAAGACGCAAAATTCGAAGCTGTTGCTAGCGATATCGTTGAGCGTCATCGCAAAGGACAACCAGTCCTAGTCGGAACTGTCAGCGTCGAGAAGTCCGAAGTCTTGTCACAAGCGCTCCGTCGCAAAGGCATTCCACACGAAGTCTTGAATGCGAAGCAGCACGAGAGAGAAGCAGCCATCATCGCTCGAGCAGGAACTGTCGGAGCTGTCACGGTTGCTACAAACATGGCAGGTCGCGGTACAGACATCATGTTGGGTGGTAACCCTGAATTTATGGCGGATTACGAACTACAACGCCAAGGAATCTCGCCAGTAGATGATGCTGAACAGTACGAAGCCCTATGGCCAAATGAAATTGCAAAACAGAAAGCAGCTGTCGCAAAAGGCCATGAAGAAGTTGTAGCGCTCGGCGGGCTCTATGTATTGGGTACTGAACGTCACGAGTCTCGTCGTATTGATAATCAGCTTCGCGGTCGCTCTGGACGCCAAGGCGATCCTGGAGAATCGCGTTTCTATCTCTCACTCCAAGATGAATTAATGCGTAGATTCAATTCAGCTCTTGTTGAACGCTTCCTTACTGCAGCCGGAATCCCAGAAGATACGCCGATTGAATCCAAGATGGTCTCAAATGCAATCAAGTCTGCACAAACTCAGGTTGAGTCTCAGAACTTTGAAATGCGCAAGAACGTCCTTAAATATGACGATGTCATGAACCGTCAACGTGAAGTCATTTACCTCGAACGACGAGAAGTTCTTGAAGGCGCAGATATCAAGGAGCAAGTAGCGACATTCATGGAAGACACAATTCGTGGCTATGTTGCAGCTGCAACCAACGAAGGTTTCCCAGAAGAGTGGGATCTTGATCAATTGTGGACAGTACTGAAATCGACCTATCCAATCTCATTTACGGTCGAAGAGCTCGAGAGTGAAGTGGGTGGACGCTCGGGCCTTGATTCAGACTTCCTTGCTCAACGAATCAGCGAAGATGTTTTTGCAGCCTACGAGAAGCGCGAAGCTCAACTTGGCGCCGAAGTGACGCGAGAACTAGAGCGAAAGATTCTTTTGTCAGTACTTGATCGCAAGTGGAGAGAGCATCTCTACGAAATGGATTATCTACAAGAGGGAATCGGATTACGTGCGATGGCCCAACGCGATCCTCTCGTTGAGTACCAGAAAGAGGGTTACGAACTCTTCTCAGCGATGATGGATGCCATCAAAGAAGAGATGGTTGGATTCCTCTTTAATGTCGAAGTAAAAGTGGAAGATAAGCATGTTGAGGCGAAGGGAGTTTCTCCTGCAGCCCCAACTCAACAACTTCGTTATTCAGCGCCAAGTGAAACTGGTGAAGTTGCCAGAGCTAGCGCATCAGGCGCGGGCGAGGTTTCTCGTAACGCTCCATGTCCTTGTGGATCAGGTAAGAAATACAAACGCTGCCACGGCGCTTCATAGTATTTCTAGTTCGGTACAGAGCCACTTTCGGTCGACGCCCTCGAAGCGCGCGACCATGGCTCGCACGCGATCTTTAAACGAGAGCGTTACCGTCACTTCAATTACGCCTTCAATCGGTTGATTGCGATGAATTCTCTTTATCTTGGGTACTTCACTTACTGTTCCAACCCTCTTCAACAATGTGTTGTATGTAAATCTATGGGTGGAACGCGCAACTTGTGCAGGAGATCTGCGGCCAGCCATGACCTCTAGGACGCTGACAACATAGGTGAGAGTCCACCTCTCGAGATTAGGTAAGTCAGATAGGGGAGAAGGATTCGGAGCAAAGTCTGGATCGTATGTCTCACCGTGAGAGGTGGGTACCAGGTAAAGCTTGTTACTCAGAGAGTAGATGGGTAGATCTCTTTTGGTAAAGAGATTAAGCATGGGCTGTTCGATGATCTCAGCAAGATTGTGAGGCGCTAGTTCCATTGGCGAAGACTGGCTCAGAAAAGCCACGATAGCCTCGTACAAAAGTATGAGATTGTTGATAACTCTTGTACAGAAAATATGTGGATAACTTACGAAGATTGTCAGGTGTATGGGTATTCATCTCCCATGAGCCAGAGAGATATAAACGATAAGAAGAAGAAGCCAGTCCTCGCACAGAAGTCTTTTAGCGATGCACGGTTACGAATCAACGCCAGAATGATATTCGGCGGTTTCTTGATAGCAGCATCTTTCATCTCTGCATATCTCATCTCCCAGTCAGCTAATCGAATGGTGACTGTGTGGAGCGCTGCAGTAGATGTAGCGCCTGGATCAATTTTGGAAGAAGATGACATCATCCGTACTCAAGTTTTATTGCCCAATAACGCCGAGTTCTACCTAGACGGGCGTTCCTCCATCATCGGAAGTTATGTCATCCGCCCTATAGGAGCATCTGAACTCATACCTGCGTACGCGCTCTCAGAAACAATCGCCTCCGATTTTAAGAAAGTACCGTTGGCGCTTCCGCGCTCTCGAACTCCATTTGGAATCAAGACTGGTGATGTGGTCGATGTTTTTGGCCTTCCACGCCAAGAGCTTGCGATAACAGAAGGAAACGTGAGTACAAAGTCGCGACAGATATTGGCAGACGTTGGCATCGATGGAATTGACTTTGAAGCTAGCAAATTAGGTGGCGAGATGGGAATAACTCTTCTTGTGCCAGCTGCAGATGTGGGTCAATTTGTGTCGGCTATGGCCAGCTTTGAGTTTGTATTGGTTAAAAGTCGGTGAAATTCGGTTTCATCACAGCTTTAACCTCATTTGAACAAGAGGACCTCGTTGTTGAATCACTTATTCCCCGCGAATTCACTTTACTTTGCCGGGCAATGCAACCAGAAGAATTGCTTCGCGAATTGGAGGCACTAGAAAGTGATCAACGTGTCATCGTAATTGTCGATGAGTTATTCGGCCTCACTGCCTTTGAAATCTCGCAGATTCGTTCTGAGAATATTGCCTGCCTTGAAATCTCAACAGAGACTCTGGTGAGCCGTGACGAGATCACAGCGTTGGTTGATTCTGCTTTACGTAAGCCCGACAAGACGACAGCCATACAGAAGAGGGTGGCTGGATCGAAAAAGTGGATCGCTTTTACAGGCTCTTCTGGCTCGCCAGGGATTACAACGGTGGCGCTGAATGTGGCTGCCGAAATTGCGTTGATGCACGATGTGAATCTCATCGATGCAGATCCGAATCGAAGTGATCTCAACACTCTCTTAGGTGTGAAGACAGATGAATTGCAAACCCAATTACATCCACGGCTCTTACTATGGAATCAATCAGCGGTTCAATCACTTGAACAAGTGTCAGAAGCGATAAACGAAAGTAAGGAACGATTGACATGTATTGACTTGGGAGATGCTCCAGATATCAGTGAAATGCTGACGGATCGACGCGATAAAGGGAAGCGATATCTGGAGACATTTCTTAGATGTGGACGAGTTGTGTACGTAGCTCAGCCTGATAACCATGGCCTCCACGAGATGGAGGAGTTTTCACATGCTGTGCGTGAGTCCTTTCCTTACCTTCCCATCACCTTTGTGCTTAATAAGGCCGGTACTACAAACCGACAACAGGCGATGCAGAAGAGATTTCGAGCTAAGGTAAAGAACGCCGATAACTTCCTGATGCCTCGCGAAGACTCAATAGTGGATCGCGCCCAGGGTCGATACGCCACAGTGTTAGAGATCAGTCCACGGAGTTCCTTACGTAAGAGCCTAAAGCTGCTCTCGGCACACTTAGCAGACTTCAACTAGACGATTTCAACTGGCCGATTTTGTATGGCGGTACTCTCTCCTCATGCCATTCCGTCATCTTGTTGAAGGGTCAAACGCCCTTACTCAAGAAGATGTTGCACGCCTTGGAGAGCTCGTTGCAGAGTGGCAGTTATTGGCAGATATTTCATTTGCGGATTTAGTCCTCTGGGTTCCAAGGCGCAACGATGAGAAGAGTTGGCCGGAGGGCCACAAAGCAATTGCACAAATTCGCCCGATGACGGCAGCGACTGTTTTTTCACACGATGTGATCGGCACAGAAGTGAGATGGGGATCTCGTCCAAATATCGATCATGCGCTATCAACTGGCGAGATTGTTCGTGGGACAGAGGCAGAACAGATTGGCGAATTGAAGATTAAAGAAGAGACGATCCCCGTACTTTTCAATCAGAAAGTAATCGCCGTCATTTCTCGCCATAGAAACCTAGAGACAATGCGCACTCCATCAAGGTTAGAGTTAAATTATCGTGAAATTGCAAATCACATTTATCGGATGATTGCCGAAGGAAATTTTCCAGTGAAAGATAGCGTGTACCTAGCAGAAGCAGCTCCACGCGTCGGTGATGGATTAGTGCGTCTCGATGTAAATGGAGAGATCGTTTTTGCCAGTCCTAATGCACGGTCGGCTTTTAGTCGTATCGGTTGGGAGCGCGATCTTGAAGGCCAGGTTCTTGGTGACGTTCTTGATTCGTTGAGCACCAAGAATCAAGGCATGCAGCCCCGCGAAGAGAATTGGCGCGTTTCGTTGAGCGGAAAGACGTTGCGCAGAGCCGAGTTTGAGAATGTCGGGGGAGTCGTCGACTTCCTAGCTATTCCTTTGACTGAAGGAGAGAAGCGGATTGGCGCTGTTGTTTTGGTGCACAATGTGACTGAATTGCGTAGAAAAGACCGCGCACTCATCAGTAAAGATGCAACAATCCGCGAGATTCATCATCGAGTAAAGAACAACCTACAAACTGTCTCTGCGTTACTGAGGCTACAAGCTCGTCGTATTGAAGACCCCAGTGCCAGCGCAGCAATTGAAGAGGCCGTAAGACGCGTTGCCTCGATTGCTTTGGTGCATGAAACGCTATCGACCAGCTCTCAAGACACGGTTCAATTTGATGAAGTCATCAGCAAAATAATGCAGAGCGCTGTTGAACTCAGCACCCGCCCAAATCAGATTTCGATTAAGAAGTCCGGCGAATTCGGCCTTGTTCCCTCTATTGTTGCAACGCCACTTGCGCTAGTGATCACAGAGCTAGTTCATAACGCTCTCGAGCATGGACTTTCAGAGTCGGGAACCTTGCTTGAACTCAGAGTTGAGCGTGAAGAAAATTCAATGCGCGTTGCAGTTATTGATGATGGCGCCGGTGTGCCTGAAGGTTTCACATTGGAAGGCAATACCAACTTGGGTCTTCAGATAGTGAATACACTGACACTCAACGAATTAGCTGGCTCAATTAAATTTGTGAAGCCTGAGAAAGGAACTGAAGTCTGGATTACCTTCCAGATGTAACGCTATTCGAGTCCTTGATGTTCCATCATGCGCGCACGGTTGCGAGCAGCTCTACGCTTCATAGCGCGACGCTCATCCTCAGAGAGTCCGCCCCACACGCCAGAATCTTGTCCGCTTTCTAACGCCCACTGTAGACACGCCTCACGGACTTCGCAGCGCGCACAGACCTTCTTCGCTTCTTCAATTTGAGCAATCGCAGGTCCGGTATTTCCAACAGGAAAGAACAACTCGGGATCTTCATCGCGGCATGCTGAGCGATGACGCCAATCCATTGTCATGTTTCCTCTTCCGTTCAGGCGTTGACCATCGAGCATGTGGCTCGAGTGGGTAGTGCTGAGTGCCCGATTGGGCGTAATTACTGGCTAATTCTCTCGCGTGAAAGATTTTTACTCAAGAGTCTGCGACGGCAATTTGATGAAATTGAGGGTGAATTACGCCATGAGAAGTGCCCCCGACAGGATTCGAACCTGTGCACCCGCCTCCGGAGGGCGGTGCTCTATCCCCTGAGCTACGGGGGCGCTTTCGAGAAGATTATCAGTGATTG
>Ga0207935_1000016_pt1 | contig 59794 bp, 55 predicted proteins | sample LakMenEpi30Aug10_FD_150746 | JGI IMG/M metagenome (GOLD analysis project Ga0207935, IMG submission 150746) | Freshwater microbial communities from Lake Mendota, WI - 30AUG2010 deep hole epilimnion (SPAdes) | ecosystem: Environmental > Aquatic > Freshwater > Lake > Epilimnion/Euphotic zone ...
CATCACCCTTACCAGTCCTCAAAAGAATTATTATCCCTTCTATAGCAGCTTTTTGAACTCTCTCTTCTGATTTTAGTAAATCAACCGATACACCAAATTTATCTCTTATTTCTTTAACCTCATAACTCTGACCAGTCCTCAAAAGAATTATTATCCCTTCTATAGCAGCTTTTTGTATCTCAGGGGATTGTATTCTTTCCAGTGGGATAGAAAGCTCTTCTTGTATCTTTAGAACATAATTAGTACCTTCATAAGATCCATCTACTAGACCTTTAGCTATTCCTTCTATAACCGCTGCCTGTAATTCAGAAGATTCTGTGTATTTAATTTTTAACTCCTCAATAGTAAGATCCAGTCCAGGAAATTGTAAGTTATATCTTTCGATGTCTCCATTTATACTCACTCTATATCTAGATCTCTCCCCCTCAGGATTGATTAGCCCAGTATATATAATATCTTTCAAGTCTTCCTTATTTCTCTCTATAAATATTTTTCTATCTTCATCTGATAAATTTAGATCCTCCCCTAGACTTTCTATAATATCTCTCTTTTGGGAACCTCCTGGATTAAAAACAGCCATCTTAATTCTAGATAGGGCTATTTTAAATAGTTCATCCTGATCTAAATTGATGGTATCAATAATATATTTATCATTCTTATTTCCTATATAATAACATACATTGTCACCATCTTCCCTAAGTAATCTTCCTTGCTCCTTTAAAATCTCCATAGACAATTGTTTGGCTTGAGCTGTATCAATATGAAGTATATCTATTACTCTATGTATATTTTCTTGGGGATTTGAGCTACTCCTATCACTAATAAAGTTTACTGCCCCCCCCTCTCCTCCAAGATAGTTTTTGAATATATCTTTTTGTAATTGCGCAATTGTTGGATCTTTCCACAACTCATCAAAAATCACTGGTTTAGATTGAAAAAAATCTTTATATTGATAGATGTATTTAGAATTACTAGATATACTATACGCATTATTTGGTTGTCTCAAAATATCTGATAATATACTATGTAGGTTGTTTTTAGCCATCTCTATAAGCTGTGGGTGTCTTCTTATTTCTTCCTCAGATAAGTTTTGAATAATATTTTTTAACTTATCTGAGGTAAAATTAAGAATCCCCTCTTCCATTTCATCACGAGAATATTGAGATATATGTTTTTGATTTATCTCGATATTTTTATATTTCCCAGGGATATCTTCGGGTTTTTTATGTAAAAAGGTTGCCTCTCTTATAATCCCATCAATTTCATAGTCTAATATCTCTTGGGAAACTCCATCAACAATATTTTTAATTTTATTTTTTATTTGCTGTATTCTATCCAAAAAGCCACCTTCTCTATATACCTTTTTACCTATATCGGGGTTTAAGTCAAAATATGCATGTAGTGATGCTATTATTTCATTTGCTTTAGCTAAAATTATATTAGAAGATGTCTCAGCCTCTCTAGGGATTGTTTCTAATAACTTATCTAGTTTGGCTTGCTCCCACTTTAAACTTTCAATAACTACTTCAGTCTCATCTATAGCCGCTGTCTCTATGTTGGGCTTTTGCCGCTCTATATTATTCATATATTTGAATTTGCTTTCTCCTTCTCCAGTGCTTTGTTATATTCATAAATAGTTTCAAAAAGCTCCTTTTCTAATAAACCTAAATCTTGCTTATACTTTGACATAATATGCTCTAAATCTTTGATTTGTTTTTGGATTTCTTCTTTGTTCATATTTAGTATATCTACTATCTACTATATAATATATTATATAGTAGATAGTAGATATTGCAATAAGTTAAATTAACTCATGTAAGTTATCCCTCCCCCAGCAAGCGCTTTATTTTATATAGCGCGCAGAAGGGAGACTTGAGTCGCAAATAGGATTTACTCCTTTATATAACATATTTAGTTATATTGCTCTAATTCTTTTAATTTTTTATCCCACCACTCTTTTACAATATTCATATCTGTTTTATTATGTATTGTTCTAAGATATTCAATTTTTTCTTTAAACACCTTGTGATGTTTTCGTAAGTTTTCAGGGCTTTGTAATACCCATAAAGAGTGATTGAGATCTAGATTTTCTTTTTTCAGCAAATATTTTGGGTCAAGGTATCTATTGGGAGAGATGTCAAAATCTATTGGTATTGTAATAAAATTATAATTTTTATCTAATATTTTTTTAGCTAGAATCTTAATACGATTTTCTCTTGTTTGCTCAAAGAAAATATAAAAATTAGCTTCTGGAATATCTCGTTTTTGCACTATATCTAAGCTATTTAAAAGATTTTCTAAAGTAGAGAGAGATTTATTTTCTGAAATAAATTGCCAATTTTCTGTGACTGGATTTAAAAATGGTCTTTCTTTTATAAAAGTTTTAAAGAATCTTATCATTTCATCGGCCTCAGTACGGTGATATGGCTTAAACATATCTGTTTTACCACCACAGGTAATAATGATTGGGTTGTCGATATTATTTTTTGTTACAATATCATAAATCTTATTAAAGACTATTTTTAAATAAAAATTATAATTTTCATCTTTTAGAATATCTTTCGGAACTCCATACCCAAAAATTAAAAAGATATTGTTCATAAAATTATAAGATAGTTAGTTAGTACTATAAAGATTTTATCATAACTTTAGAGTTTTTATAATATTTTGTATAAGAATACTACATCTAATACAAAAATAAACTCTTAAGGATGAATCCTAAGAGTTTACTTTACATTGTGTACAGAAGGGCGACTTGAGTCGCAAATAAGATTTGCTCCTTGAAACCACTCGGTTTCAATACTTCCTCCACGGGAAACTACCATTTCCATCAATCCCCCCACGCCCCATCTCGGACACCTACGGTTTCCGACATTCGGAGTAAACTCCTCACTGCCTTCCTGCCCAGGGGGATTGAGACCCCTTCCCATCAAGTCCTTTCTTTACACACATTATATAACAAATCCCCCTAGATTGTAATCTAGAGGGATTTATCATATAGTGCGCAGAAGAGGACTTGAACCTCCACGGTACTTTGTATTTTCCCACAAGCACCTCAAGCTTGCGTGTCTACCGATTCCACCACCTGCGCTTTGATTAGAGTTTTGTTTTGACTCCAAATATTTTTAATTTACAATTACTCAGATGACTGTACTTCTGTTGATGGAGTAGCTTCAACTGTTTGAGTTTTACTTGATTCTGTAGTAATGACTTTTTTAGCCTTTTCTTTAAGGCGGTATCTCTTACCTACTCCATTTCTTAAGTAGAATAATTTAGCTCTTCTAACTTTGTTATGTTTTAGAATATCGACTTTGGCAATATTAGGAGAATATAGTGGAAAAATTCTCTCAACACCTACTCCAAGGGATACTTTTCTTACTGTAAAGGTAGCTGAAATATCAGTTTTCAAGTGCCTAGAGATTACAATTCCTTCAAAAATTTGAATTCTCTCTTTGTTACCTTCAATAACTTTTTGATGTACTCGAACGGTATCTCCAATACTAACTGGTTCGAATGGTAACTCTGTAGGTGTTTCTAGTGTACTCATATCATTATCTTATATATTCTCCCTTATAATCTTAATTGGGGTGGGCGATGTAGGATTCGAACCTACGACCCTCTCGGTGTAAACGAGATGCTCTGACCAGCTGAGCCAATCGCCCTTATTATTAGCTTAAATGAAAGTTCTCAAGGATAAACTCACCTTGGTAGCGATAGGAGGGATCGAACCTCCGACCTCGGGCTTATGAGTCCCGCGCTCTAACCAGCTGAGCTATATCGCCAATATGAGAAAGATGCATTTTTGTGGCGGGAGCAGGACTTGAACCTACAACCTCCGGGTTATGAGCCCGACGAGCTACCATTGCTCTATCCCGCGATTTATATAGTGCTTATGTATTATTACATATAATCTAAAATAATGCAAGAGTTTGTATAGGACTAAAAATTATAAATTGTGAGTTATGAATGGTGAATTATAGGAGCTACCTTGCAGTCGCCTGAAACTTATTATATATGCTTAAATATGTCATTTAAATTTAATTTCTATTTCTTCTTCTAGCCAAAGTCCAAAGGTATTTATAAAGTTTATAATAACTTCTACATCATCTACAGGATTAATTGCTAACTCTAAAGCCATCCGAATTTCATATTCTTTCTCAGGATAATATTTGCTAAAAATCTTATACGATGGATATAAATCTCTAGTAAACACTTTTTCCTGATCCATGACTAGCACAAATCCAGCTCTTAATATTCTTTTCATAACCCAACTGCACCATTCCCGAATATCTTCTTTATCTGGATTATCTACAATACCTTTGATAGTATTTTCAAATACTATTTTTAAATTTTTGACAAGAATATTTGCAGTTTTTATATCTACCTTAAAATTCTCAATTTCATCTGATATATCGTCCCCATAAATACAAACACTTTGAGTTTTAATTAAAAATTTATAATCAGCTAGACTATCGCTATTCAATAATTCATCATATTGTAGAAAAGAAAAGTCTACTCCGGTAGAAAATGTAAATTTTGTATCTAGTGTTTTTCTTATCGGCTTTATCCAAGATTTATCTATGTCTTTAGTAATAACAGCTAAAGTATCAATATCTGAGATTCCTTCTATTGCCTCTCCCTTAGCCACACTTCCTCTAACATAAATACTCTTTAATGAATCTTTGGTATTATCTAAATATGCTTGTTTTATCTCCTCCACCGCCTCTCTCCAAGGGGATTTTATTTTATCAAGAGATGATTCATTGATAATAAAGCCATCTTTATCTGTATTTAATACACTCCCAATTTTACGAATTTTATCCATAATTACAGTTAATTCTTAACCCTAGTCTAGCATTTTTGGGAAGTTGTGGGAAGAAGTTATAGGGATATGCTATAATAAATTCAATCTTATCAATAATTATATAAAGCTTATTTCTGAAAGATTTCTCCCCTATGCTGCAGTTTGGATACTAGTTTACAATGAAAAGCAAGAAATATGTCTCCTAAGAAGATTCAATACGGGGTATATTGATGGGACTTATACGGTACCTGCGGGACATCTATAGGAGGGTGAGAGCTTACAACAAGGAGCTCATCGTGAAGCTCTCGAAGAGGCTGGAATTACTATTACAGATAGTAAACTTGTACATACTGCCTATCGTGAGAGAAGGAATGACAGAATTTATATTGATGTATTCTTTGAAGTGTTAGATTATCAGGGAGAAGTCTATAATGCTGAGCCCAATAAATGTGATGAGGTGATTTGGGTATCTAAAGATAATTTACCCGAGAATATAGCTCCTAGCTTGAGATTTGCTCTGGAGGCTATATTCCGAGGAGAGATTTATTCGGAATATGTGGAGTAGTTAGAAAAGCTCAGTCCACACCCGCCCTGCGGGCACCCTCGCCCAAACAATGTATAGGAGGGACTAAAGCCTCGCCAGCAAGGCCTGCCTGCGGTAGGCAGGGACAGTTAAAATTATTTACAATGTTTTGTTTCTGTGTTATATATTAAGGGTTGTCTCATTTAGAGGTCATATGATTACACCCCCATTTTTAAAGATTAATGGTGAATTATATATAAATAGCTTTGTTGTGAGTTTGATAAGTATCAGTTCATTAATATCAGGGAGATGTATTAAAAATATAGGTATAATACCCAGAAGTCAATCTATATTTTATTTTGAGGGAAATCGTATTATATATTATCTTCTCCATCTCGAGTCTGAGATCAATAATCTGCTTCTAGATTTAATATATTATGGTAATTTGAAAAATTTCTTAGTAGATATTTTAAGAAGTTATTACTCAGAATATATACTAACAAAAAATGATTGTTAAAAATACCCTTACCAGCCCCCAAAGGCTGGTTTTTTCTTGCTTTTTTTTTCGTAGGGGCGACCTTTCAGTCGCCTGTATTATTTTTTATATGCTATAATTATACTAAATTATATATAATTTTATGAAAATAGATGTAGTACAAAAGACTATTGATACTTATGAAAAAACAGCTGATTTGTACAATAGTTTATATCCTGATGTTAATAAGGATAATATAGATTTTTTTATTGATAAACTTAATGGAGATAATATTTTAGATATTGGTTGTGGTAGCGGTAGAGATACTGAGTATTTTGTGAATAAAGGATTGGATGTTGTTGGTATTGACTTGAGTGATAGATTTATAGAAATATCTAAATCTAAAGTTCCAAATGTCAAATTTATTAAAATGGATATGCGAAATATGGATTTTTCTTTAGATTCTTTTGATGGGATTTGGTCTATGGCCTCTCTTTTACATATTCCTAAAATAGAGATTAAAGATACTATAATAAAATTTAGAGAAGTATTAAAAACTAATGGAATTGTATATATTAGTGTGAAGTTAGGTGTGGGAGAAAGATTTGTTAAAAAAGATAGATATAAAGGTTTAGAAAAGTTTTTTGCCTTTTATACTGAGTCTGAGATATCTGACTTATTAGAAAAATGTGGCTTTGAAATTATAAAGTTATCTTTATATAAAGTACCAGAACAAGATACTTGGATTGATGTTTTTGCAGTAAAGAAGTAGTAATATTAGATCTCAGGCGACCTTTCAGTCGCCTGCTGTATTATGTCCTCCTTCGGAGGAGGTGCCCGTTAGGGCGGAGGTGGATAACTAAAAACCTATATTCTCAAATTCAATATGATTATCAAATATACTTCAGTTTTGATTCTATCCACCCCCGTCTTTCAGACTTCCCCCTCCCTGCCTACCGTAGGCAGGCAAAGGGGGACAAAAATATCAAGTTACCAAAACAACAAAATACGGGCGACTGAAAGGTCGCCCCTACGACAAAAGTAAATGGAGGGATAAACCCTCCGCTACGAAACCAAAATATATCCACCTCCGGCACTTCGTGCCACCTCCTCCAAAGGAGGACATAATACTTCTCCCCTATTTCCTATTCTGAAAAGCAGCGATGAGGGTGTCTTGATCGACATATTCGAGCAAGGTTCCATTGGCGAGCCCCCTACCGAGGCTACTTATGTTGCCTTTGAATGATTTAAGTTGTTGGCGAATATATTGAGCTGTTCTATCTCCTTGTGCGGTGGGGCTGGTGGCTATGATTATATCTTGTATATGTTCAGTTTTGATTCTGTGTAATAATTCTGTGATATGTAAATCTTCTGGTTGTGAAGCTTTGAGTGGGTCTATAACTCCTCCGAGTACATGATATCTACCATTATAAACTTCTGTTCGCTCAATTTGCAAAATATCCTCAGCATACTCTACTATACAAACACTTCCAGTATCTCTGATTTCATTATTGCATATAGAACATATTTCACCTTCAGAGGTATTATAACAGATTTTACATTGCCTAACTAAGGTCTTGATTTTATGTATTTCTTTGGCTAATTTGGTAAGATAAGTCTGCTCTTGATTGATTAACCAATAGGCATAGCGAGTTGCTGTTTTGCGTCCTACTCCTGGGAATTGACGTATATCTTCAATTAGCTCATTGACTGAGGTGGGGGGGGTGATTTTACGATTCATATTTATTCATTGTTGTTTTGCTGATGGCGATAATCCAAATTAATAAAGGTTGCATATTCTTTTTTGAATCCTAACTTTACTTTTCCAATTGGTCCATTTCTTTGTTTGGCAATATGAATTTCAGCTATACCTTTGTTTTCGGTATCTGGATTTTCTCGCTCTTCTCTATAGATAAACAATACTACATCGGCATCTTGCTCAATAGAACCGGACTCTCTAAGGTCGGATAATCTTGGAATTTGGGGAGAACGACTTTCTACCGAACGAGATAATTGAGATAGTGCTATTACAGGCACATTAAATTCACGAGCTAGTCCTTTTAGAGACCTTGAGATTTCAGAGACTTGCTGAACTACATTATCTGTTCTGAGGCTAGACTCCATAAGTTGCAAATAGTCTATTACAATTAATCCTAATTCTTCTACCTCAGACATAATTCTTCTTACTACGGCTCTTATTTTCATCACACTACTACCTGGGCTGTCTTCGATGAATAGCTGAGACTTTGATAGAGAGTCAAGTGCCGGAGCTAATAATTCAAAATCCTGAGAATGTAATTTACCAGTTTTCATCTTGAATAAATCTACCTTTGCCTCAGAGCTGATTAGCCTGTCTACGACTTCCTCCTTGGACATCTCAAGACTAAAGAATACAGCTCCTTTACCTGACGTAATAGCTACATTTTTGATAATTTCTAAAGCAAGCGAAGTTTTACCAACTGAGGGACGAGCCGCAAGAATAATTAGATTAGATGGTTGTAGCCCACCTAGAGAATTATCTAAAGCATCAAAACCAGTTTTAACACCTTTCATCCCAATTCCATTATTATGAACATCGTCTATCCTATCAAAAGCATCATGAAGAGCATCACTCATTTTTACATATTCTTGCTTAATTACTTTTTGGGCTACACTAAACACAGCTTGTTCTGCTTGATCAAGAACATGATCAATTTCTTGTGTCTCATCAAATCCTAGCTCTACAATTGAAGATCCTACTGCGATTAGTTTTCTCAGAGTAGATTTTTGTTTAACTGTATATGAATAATGTTCAATATGAGCTGAAGATGGTACTAGGTCTACTAAATATACTAAATATTCCTCACCTCCAATTTCTTCTAATTTTTCGATCAACTCTAATTTATGGCTAACTGTGAGTAAATCTATCGGTTCTTTACGATTAAATAATTCTAATATCATCTGATAAATCAATCCATTTTTTTCATAATAAAAGTCTTCTGGAGTCAAAATATCTACAATTTTTATCAAAACATCAGACTCAATTAGAATTGCTCCCAAGACAGACTCTTCCATATCGACAGCTTGGGGTGGGATTTTATTATGTAAAACTTGTGGTTTTTCTTTATAATCTTTAGCTATTTTTCTTTCTCTTGCCATATTATTTACATTTCATCTAAAGTCTGAATTGTCAGCAAACCTAGACCTGTCTTTATTACCAAATTTACTCGCTCTAATAAATATAATTTATTATTTTTAGCCTTAATATCTTTATCTTTTAAAATTTGAGTAGTATGATAATATGAGTTTATCATCTCGGCTAATTCATATAAGTAGTGAGCTATATAAGCAGGGTCATAATCTTTGGCTGACTGATCTCTTAATTCTACAAATTTAGCTAATTTTAAGATTATATTATGCTCTATAAAATTATAATCTACATCTGAGCTATATTCAGGAATAACACCTGATTTATTCAGAATAGATTGTAAACGAGCATAGGTATATAATATATATGGTCCTGTTTTTCCAGTAAGACTAATTGAAGAATTGATATCAAAAATAATATCTTTTTTAGTAGAGATTGCCAAAATATAATATATATAACTAGCTCTGGCAATTATATCTACTCTACTTACTATCTCAGCCTCTTCTAATTGAGTATCTTTGAAATATATTTCTCTGACTTTATCTTCTATTTCTTGGATTAAAGGGTCTGCATTGACTATAGTCCCTTTTCTGGAGCTCATTTTACCTTCTGGAAGACGAAATAGCCCATAGCCGATGTGATATAGACCATCTTGTTTAATACCTAATTGTTTAGCAATGGCAAATAATTGTTGAAACTGTAAATTTTGCTCATAAGCTGTAATATAAATCAGTTTATCAGCATTATGGCATTTTGACTTTTCGGATAGTCTATATTGTAATAAAAATAAATCTTGAGTTATATACAAAGCTGTACCTTGTGATCTTAGGAGAATTTTATTCGGTAAATTATATGCTTCTAAATCTGCATAAATATACCCATCTTCCGGATGTTTCTTGAATATTCCTCGAGCAAGACCATCTTGCACAATATCTTTGCCTTGTTTATAAATATCTGATTCATAAATATGCTCATCAAATGAAGTTCCTAGTTTTCGATAGGTAATTTGTTGCCCTTCTATAACCCAGTTTCTTAACTTAAGCCAAATATCATACCAATATTTATCTCCATTTTCCCATTTGCTTAATATTTCTTGCGCTTCATCGATGAATTCAGGGTTTTCATCTAGTTTATTATCAAATTCAATATATAAATCACCAGCATAATGATCAGATTTTATACTTGGGACTTCATCTTTATGAAACTTATCATAAATTAACATCATTTTAGCAACTGCAATTCCTCTATCATTAATAATTTCAGTTTTAATAACTTGATGACCTTGAGATGTAAGGATATGGTATAAAGACTCTCCAATAGCAATGTTCCGAATATGTCCTAAATGTAATGGTTTATTAGTATTGGGAGAAGAAAACTCTAGAGCTATTTTTTTCTTATTTTCTGTATCTAATTGAGGTAATTTATCTAATAAAACATGCCAAACTAAATATGAACTTTTAAGTCTTAAATTAACATAAGCTCCAACTATGTTGATTTCTTGAATATAATCTATTTTTAATAAACTAATATGTAATATATTAGCAATATCTTGAGGAGATTTCTTTAAAATTTTAGCAAATTGAAAGCAAGGAATAGCTAAATCTCCAAATTTAGAATTAGGATATTCAAATTCAATTTCTATGGGATTATCTATAGAAAATATACTATAGAGTTGTGTTCGCAAATCCTCTTTTAACTTATATAACACCATATTCTAAAATAGCTTGATAATATCTCTAACTGTTACTACTAAAAACAATGCCAAAAGTAAACTATACCCTATAAAATGAAATTTATTTTCTAATTCCTGATTTACTGGAGATTTTTTAATCCACTCTATAATTACAAAGGCTATTCTCCCTCCATCTAAAGCTGGAATTGGTAGTATATTAAAGAAGGCTAAACTTGTACTAAAAAATCCTATAAAAGTAATAATATATCCAAAACCCAAATCTCTAACATCACCTACAACTTGAACTAAACCAACTGGCCCAGTCACCTCTGCTTCGGCTGGTAATGGAGCTTGAGTGAATAAACTCATAATCATTTGTCCTAATATATAAAGGGTCGTAGTTATAATTACATATATACGAACAAATGATAACTGGAGTGAATCAAAAAATGAAAGTTTTTGCATTCCTGTAAGATTTGTTGCAATACCGATTGCACCTTGTCCTTCTGGTGGATTTTCACGAGGTTCTAAAGTTTTAGTCAAAGTTTGCTCTCCCCTTTTTACTACTATATCTATAGATTTACCAGTGTTATCTTTGATGATATTTGTCACTTCATCTTGATTTGCAATTTCTATTCCAGCAATATTTTGTATTTCATCCCCAAATTTTAAGTCTGATTTTTCAGCAGGAGAATCTTTAGAAACTGTAGCTATTCTAACTGCAACATTACTATATTTATCAGAGTTTATATTAGAGTCATTAATAACTACTTGAGACCCCAACATCCCAACTACAGTAAATGCCACAACAGCAATTATAATATTCATAATTACTCCAGCTGAGAGTATAGCTATTCTTTGCCATGGTTTTTTGGATGCAAATGACTGAGGATTTTCTTTATTATCCCCCTCTTCTCCTAATAATTTTACATAGCCTCCTAGGGGAAGTAAATTAATATTGTATTCAGTATCACTATTCTTTGGCTTAAATCCCCAAATTTTAGGTGGTAGTCCAAATCCAAACTCTTCCACCTTTACTCCATTCCACCTTGCTACAATAAAGTGTCCAAATTCATGTCCTATTACTACTATTACGAGTATCCCAATAAATAATAAAAGTGTTGTCAACATATTATATAGTTAAAATTTGTTGTTCTTTTTTCTTTGAGATAAGCTCTAATTCGTTTTGATAATCTTTGGTAAATAAATCAATTTGTTCAAAATCTTTATACTGCTCATCTTCTGAGATTTCTTTATTCTTTAGTTGATTTTTAACATTACTTCTTGCTTCATCTCTGACTTGTCTTAGTTCAGTTTTAAATTCTTCAGCTTTATTATTTAGCTCTTTAACTAAAGATAGTCTTCTCTCTTCAGTTGGTACTGGGATGACTAGTCTTACTCCAGCACTTTCAGAAATTGGATTTAAACCTAAATAAGTTGCTTGTTGAATCCCTTTTTCTATACTTGAGATACTAGATTTATCCCAAGGTGATATTAAAATAACTCTTGGTTCTGGAATACTAATAGCTGCAATTTGTTTGAGTGGAGTTGGGGTCCCATAATAGGAAACTAACAAGTCAGCTACTAAATCTATACTTGCCTCTCCAGTTCTTAATGACTGAATATCTTTTTTAAAAGATTCTATTGTTTTATTGAACTTACTTTTAATCTCAACTGTATTTAACATATAATATAAATTAATTGCTACTGATATATATTATATCACTTTTTTCTCTATCTATTAAGAGATCTGTAATATTTTTTACTACTGATGATAAATCACTTGTATTCCATGTCTCCCCCTTATTAGAAGAAACATATAAAACAGTACCTACGTTATAATAAATAACATTAGGGTCAGACTCACTAACTCTAATATTAGTTACTGGTAATGATAAATTAGGAGTTAATATACGGACATTATTCCAAGTTTTACCATTATCATTGGTCCTCAATAATTCACCAGTACTTCCAATATATATTTCATTGAAATCATTGGGGTTAATTGTAAAAGATGTAATTTGTGAACCTGTAACTGCTCTAGATTTTAGATTTGGAATAGATTCCTCAAAAGAAAACCCTCCATCTTTACTCTTAAAGATACTAGTTATTCCACAAATTAGTATATTATCTGGATTTTTAGGATCTACTTCTAGACCAATTACCGTGCTTTTGATATTATTAGCTAAAATCCAGTCTAGGCCTTTATTGTATGATTTTAATAACACTCCACTGGATAGTAATGCATATATAATATTATTATTTTTAGGATCTACTTTAATAGATACAAATGAAGGTCCATTTTTAGGTTCTGTATATACCTCCTTAAGATCATTTGTTTTATCTAAATTAAGATTACGATATAAGCGGGCTCTTTTTGACTCTATTGCTCCTATATATATCTCATTAGTATTATTAGGATTAATTCCAACTGTAGTAGATATTATAGTGGAATTTAATATAAGATTCCATTCATTACCCCAATTAGAAGTTCTAAATACACTACCTTTACTCGTAATCGCTATAATATCTTTATCTGCACCTTTTGATAATGTTATAACATTTCTACTTAAATTAGTCCTGGAATTAGATGCTACTTTTGACTTTGGTTCGAAAGTACGTCCTGCATCTGTAGACTTCCAAATAGCACCCTTAACTTCATCGGTTTTCTTATTATTATCTTCTCCAGAAGGGATAGAAATGGGAGAATAATTATTAAAAATAATAGCTGTAATAATTAAAATTCCAATTAATATAGTTAATGGTAAAAGAAATACTTTCATATATATAGTTTATTATTCAGGAGAAACTCTTCCATAGCCAATATGTTTTTACGGTTACTAAACAAAATAGTTGATTTTATATTTTGCAAACTCATCAAAACCTTATAATTCCAGCCAGCTGTAACATTAGTATTATTTACTATATTATTTAGTTTTTTATTTAAACTTTGTGATAGTCTAATATTAGTATATCTGGTCTTATCATTATGTGCAAGTGAAATCATAAAATGTATGCTTTCCAAAACAAATAGCACTAAATCTATTGGATAATTTAATAATTTCTGAGTATAATTAAAAATTTCAATTTCATCAGTTTGTAATGAATCTAAATATAATTCCCAAATTTGCTCTATTGTATTTAGTAAATCTGGATTTTCTTTTATATCAAGTTGCAAATCATAATGTCCTAGACTAATATCATTTGAATCTATGGCATCTAAATAAACTTTTAAACATCTTGAATATATTGTTGATAATAGTTTATGGTATGTACCTAATAATAAAACAATGCTATGCTTAGAGGGCTCCTCAATTATTTTCAATAAAGCATTTTGAGATTCTTTAGTCAAAAAATCTGCATCTTCAATAACAAAGAATGCATATGAGCTATATAATGGAGTTTGATTTATATGATGTTTTATTATATCAATTTCGTTTAATCCAATACTAGATTTATCTTTATCTTTTTTTATACAGATTATATCATTATTATTAGAGTTATCTTTGTTAAACGATTTAATAATATCTTTAGCTAAAGCTAACTGACCAACTTTATAAGAGCCTTCTATTAAAAATGTTTGACTTTTTTTATTTTGAATTTGATCTAAAATAATTGTTTTAGCTTGATTACTTGTCATTGCTATTCTTATCAATAATTTGGTTAGTATATTTTTCTATTTCATTTATAAATCTTTGAGTACTAAACTGCTCTGAATGTTTACGAATATATTCAGTATCATAAGTGTTTTCAGTAATTCTTCTAACTCCATCAGCTAATAATTCTATAATTGGAGCATCAAAAAACTCTCCTGTTTTTCCCTCAATAACAGTCTCTAAAGCACCCCCATCTCGCAAAGCTAAAACTGGTTTTCCTGCTGCCATCGCCTCAACAGGAGCAATACCAAAATCATCACTCCCAGCAAATATAAATGCTTTACAATTCTGATAATATTCTACTGTTAAATCATCATCCAAAAAACCTTTTATCTCTACATTATGTCCTGCAAGCTTATCTAGCCTTTTTCTTTCTGGTCCGTCACCAATAATTACTAGTGGTAAACCTAATTTATTAAAAGACTCAATTGCAATATCAATATTTTTATACTGTGTTAATTGTGATACTATTAAAAAATAATCCTTATGCTCTTTAGTTGCTTTCAATCTATCTACATCAACAGGAGGATAAATAACTACCGAATCTCTACGATAATACTTTTTACTCCTAGATTGAGTAAGCTTAGAATTAGCAATAAAATAATCTACTCTATCCGCTGCTTGCCTATCCCATTGACGCAAATAATGAGTTAGCAACAAAATCATAAAGTTAACAAGACCTCCTTTTCTTTGTTGTTTTCGATAAGAATGAAAGGCATTCCACAAAAAAGTAGCTGGAGCATGACAATAAGAAATATGTATAGCTTGTGGCTTGGTAATCACTCCTTTTGCAAAAGAATTTGTACTAGAGATTACCAAATCATATTTAGATAAGTCAAATGACTCTATAGCTGATGGTAAAATTGGAGCTAAAAATTTAACTTTAGATTTTATCCAATTAGGAAATTTATTGACAAAACTAGTATACACTTTATTAGTGGGAAATACTTCCCCTACTTTATCCTCATTATATAATAAAGTAAATATATCAGCACTGGGATACAAATCTGATAAATGCTTCAAAACTCTCTCCGCTCCTCCAAGACGAGTTAGATATTCATGCACCAAAGCTATTTTAATATTTTTTTTCATAGCTTATTTTTCTCTCTTCATTAATGGAAAGGCGGTAGTTTCACGAATTGGCTTTTGCATCAATACGCTAAATAATCTCTCTGAGTATCCAAAACCACAAGTCGGCGGTATACCATATTCCAAAGCCTCTACAAAATCTATATCTATCATCATAGCTTCATCATCTCCTTGTTCTCTCAGGGCTTGTTGTTCTTCAAATCGAGCTAATTGGTCAACTGGATCATTGAGCTCAGCAAAGGCATTAGTCAGCTCTGATCCATAAGCTATCAGCTGAGACCTCAAAGTATATTCAGGCTTATTAGGATTTCTCTTAGCTAAAGGCGATATAGCTACCGGATGATCAATTAACCACACGGGCTCTATACAATTAGGCCTGGCAGTTTTTTTATAAATCAAATCTAGCATTCTACCATAACCATCACTTTCGCTATATTTAAGATTAAGGCTATCAGCTAAAGATTTCAATTTTTCCACTGTGTCATATTCTTGTAAAGAGATTCCCGCAAATTTTTCTATAAATCCATAATATGACATTCTAGGCCAATTTGTACTCCAGTCTATAATTTTATCTTGATATGTTAATTCCAAAGTATCAAAAGTATGTTGAATTACATATTTAATTAATTTTTCAGAAAATTGCAACATCTCCTCAAAATCAGAGTATGCCCAATAAAATTCAAACGCAGTATATTCTTGTAAATGCTCATCATCTATGCCTTCATTACGATAATTTTTATCTATATCGAATACTCTCTCAAACCCTCCAGCAATATATCTCTTTAGGAATAATTCCGAGCTAATTCTAAGATAAAAATCTTCATCTAGAGCATTGTGATGTGTGGAAAATGGCTTAGCTTCAGCTCCACCGGTAGTATGCTCAAGAGTTGGCGCTTGTAATTCTAGAAAGTCATACTTGAGCATATATTCTCGAGTAGCTTGCCAGAATTTGCTTTTCATTTTAAATATATCTCTGACTTCAGGATGTAACTTCATATCTACATATCTTTTGCGATACTTTAGCTCAATATCATCTAACTTTTCTGGCAGAGACCTCAGAGACTTAGTCAAAACTGTATATGAAGTCGCAAAGACACTAGGCTCTCCTCTTTGAGATAAATCCAAAGTACCAGTTACTTGTATATAATCTCCCCTATCTACTAATTCCTTAAAATCCTCAAATGTTAATGGACTTGATTCTAGTAAATCTGACTTAAAAATAAACTGAAAACCCTCAGGTAAAGAGTCATCTTCTACTGTGGTAAACCCAATTTTACCAGATAATCTGAGGGACTTGATATAGCCAACCACAGTCACAGACTCCCCCTTGAGAGAATCAAATTTTTGACTTAATTCTTGTAAGGGCATATCTCTTTTGACCTGCTCATTATATGGATTATTCCCTTTAGCTTGCAATAATTTAGCTTTTTCTATACGATTATTTCGCTCAACTTCAATAGCTGTAAGTGTAGAATTTGTCATATTATAATTGTGTTAGTATTTCGGCTCCTTTATCTGTAACTAGAATGGTATGTTCAAAATGAGCAGAAAGAGACCCATCATCTGTATATACCGTCCAACCATCATCAGCATCGGTAAAAACATCCTCTGATCCAAGTGTAATCATAGGTTCAACTGCAATAGTAAGTCCAGAGATTAATTTATTCCCCGCTCCAACTTGTCCATAATTAGGAATAGTAGGCTCCTCATGTAATTTATGACCAACTCCGTGCCCTGCATAATCTCTGATAATACCATAGCCAAACTGATCAATATAAGATTCTATTGCATATCCAATATCCCCAGTAGTGGCTCCTGCTTTAATAGCTTTAATAGCTTTATTTAGTGATTTTTGAGTTCGTTCCAAAAGCAATCTAGCCTCTTCTGAGATAGTTCCGACTCCAAATGAAATTGCACTGTCTACAATCATATTATTGTGCAATACTCCACAATCCAGAGATACAATATCTCCTTCTTTAATTATAACTTTAAGATTGGGAACTCCATGAATTACAGCATCATTAAGCGAGGTGCAAATAACAGCTGGAAAGCCATAGTAACCTAAAAACACAGGTTTTACTTTTTTCTTCTCAAAAAACTCTCTTGTATAAATATCTATTTCTTGAGTACTAATGCCTGATTTGATTTTATCTTCCTTTAACCAAAGTAAAGTCTCAGCTAAGATTTTACCGCCTTCTCGCATAGCTTGAATTTCATCTTTAGTCTTAATCTTATATTTTTCCATAAATTATTATAAAGCTTTTAAGATATCTGCTGATACTTTTTCCATTGACTGATCACCATTAATGGTAATAAGCTTATCTTTGCCTCTAAAATATTCGATTGATGGAATAACCAAATCATTGTAAGTATCTATACGATTTTTAATATGCTCTGGCTTGTCATCCTCTCTTTCTAATAGCTCTAGTCTCTCGGACAACCTATTTATTACTACTTCATCAGGGACATCTATATATATAACTTTATATTCCATTTCAAACCAAGTTAGGACTTTATGTACAATAATTGCCTCTTCTTTTGATCTAGCAGCTCCATCTAAAATAATTCCTGTTTTATTATTATGTTTAAGCAGATAATCAATTAAAACATAACTAGGCATCCAATAAGGTAAGAACTCACCCTTATTGATGGAAGAGGCAACTTTATTTGCTAAGAATCCTTTATCTGAAGCTATGTTACGAAAAAACTCTCCATAAGGTATATCTTCCATACGAAATTTCTGTTTCAAAATTCCGCTTTGAGTTCCTTTCCCAGATCCTGGTTTTCCAATTAAAATTAAGGCATCAACTTTTTTCATAAAAAATATTAAACTGTTACTTATATTTTAACATAATACCTAAATAATTTCCAATTTTAGCAAAACATTGCTAAATTAAATAGAAAGTTAAGTATCATTCGATATAAACTAATTACTTACCACCATTAAGAGGTAACTCCTCCTCAGCGTAAGACACAACGGAAGCCATGCCTGGTATTAGTAGAAGAAGGTAGGTACTGAAAGTTAAATGTAAAGACTCCTGCATCAAAATTATCTCCCAAACTACCACCTCGCAAGAAAGCATAAGGTCCTCCTGAATTAGATCCTATAAAGTACGTTCCAGCATTATAACTACTGTTCCAATCTTTATTACTTGGGCTTATTAAATCATAACTTAGACTCCCATATCCTGTTATGGATGTGAATTGTCCACCACCTGTAGGTTTATTAGATCCCATTATTGTATCATCAGTCCACTCCCAAACATTGCCACTTAAATCCCAGATAACCTCCCCATTACTTAAGGTATGTGTTCTTCTTTGCTCGCTAGGAGCAAAACTATTCGTACCCTCATAGCCTAAACTATCATCTGTATTGGCTGCAAGAGTAGCAGATGGAGAAGCATCACTATGGCCTCTATATAATCCTCCAGTTAAAGATGTGGATCCTATAGTGCCATTCCTCCAGTTACTTGATTGAGCTTCTATATTCCTTGCTATAGTCATCCATTCATTATTATTAATTAAGCCATATCCTGTTCCATTCAAACTACAGGCTGAGATAGCATTAGTTTGATTTATATTTACTTGCGGCAACCCTGTTGCTTGTGTTGTTGCTGCTACTGTTGCTGATCCTGTCTTTGCTTCATATTTCATTACACAAAAATCTTTGGTTCCGTATAAACTATTCCCTGGTACTCTTATATATCCTGTTGGACATCTGAAATTTGCTGCTGTGTCTGTGGTATTTACATATATTCTACTATTATTACCTATGTTTACTGTATAGGTGGTGCTACTTGGGATTGCTGTTACATAGTTTGGTATTAAACTACTCAAGTTTACACAGTCTGTTGTAACTGTACTATTACATACTTTTCTCTGTACTCCATCTATTTCTGTCGGATAACTACCTATCTCTATTAATCTCTGTTGTATTGCTTTCTCTATGGTATTCTTCTCCCCAAGTATTACTGCTTGTCTAGCTTGATTTATCTGTCTTGTTGGATTTATAGCTACTATCACTACAGATGCTAATATCCCTATCGTTGCTATTACTAACAGTATCTCTAGCAGAGTGAAGCCTCTTTTTATGCTTCTGTTTTCCATACTGATTATTTTAAATTTATATTATATGTTTTCTAATTATATCATACTTTCTTTATATTTACTATTATATCTTCCCTATCCTTTTTGTCTACTATGTTTATCATCTTATTCAAATATTGCTTTTTTATATCTTGAGAAAGGAGGAGGTATACTATTACATTTTTTAATTTTTTGTAATTTTATGCTATACTTGCAATATATGAAATATTTTCGTTTTGTACCATCTATTATTATAATAATTGTTATTTGGTATTTTTCAGATAAACCTGGATTGAAGTCTGACTATACTCCTATTATAGACTTTTTTTTAAGGAAAACAGCTCATATCGTTGAGTATTTTTTACTATATATAGCTTTATTTTGGGCCTTTTTGGATAATAAAATTAGTAAGATTTCTAATATAAAATTCAACTTAATTAACAACAAAACTTTCTGTATTGGATTTATATCAACTTTATTAGATGAATGGCATCAGACTTGGGTAACTAGCAGGGAAGGTAAACCTCTTGATATAGGTTTTGATTTAATAGGTTTTGTTTTGGCTTATATTATTCTGTGGGTAATTTGGAATTATTCAAAAAAAGATAAAGATACTAAATAGTCTATAAAAACAAAACACCCTATTTTTGAGCTAGGATGTTTTGTGATATTGAATTTAACTTTAGAAAATTTTATTTCTTTTCTTCAAATTCAGCATCTTTTGGAGCTTCAGCATTGGAACCAGACTCTTCTTTTGACTCTTCTGCTTGTCCATGATCATGTCCAGAATGTGGATCAGTATTTGCTTGAGATTGCTCAGCTTGATAAAGTTCTGCTCCTACTTTTTGAGAAATTATTGATAATTCATCTAAAGCTTTTTGAATATCTTCTTTAGAATCTTTATCTTTGACTTCTTTAAGAGCATTTACTTTATCAGTCAAAGTTGTATTATCTTCTGACTTAATCTTATCTTTACTATCCTTTTGTAATTTTTCTACAGAATAAATTAAGGTATCCGCTTGATTTCTTATCTCTACTAACTCTTTAGCTTTTTTGTCTTCTTCTGCATGTAACTCTGCATCTTTAGTCATTTTCTCAATGTCAGCATCAGAGAGTCCAGAGGATGCTTCAATACGAATAGATTGTTCTTTATTAGTTGCCTTATCTTTAGCAGTTACTTTCAGAATACCATTAGCATCAATATCAAAGGTTACTTCAACTTGAGGAATTCCTCTTTGTGCTGGTGGAATACCATCTAAGATAAACCTACCTAAAGATTTATTATCTTTAGCAAATTCTCGCTCTCCCTGTACGATATTTATATCTACTGATGGTTGATTGTCACTAGCTGTAGAGAAAATTTGAGATTTGGAAACTGGTACAGTAGTGTTTCTCTCAATAATTTTGGTAGCGACACCTCCCATAGTTTCAATTCCTAATGAAAGTGGAGTAACGTCCAACAATAATACATCTTTTACATCTCCTTGTAGAATTCCTCCTTGAATTCCAGCTCCAATAGCTACTACTTCATCTGGATTAATTCCTTTATTAGCTTCTTTACCAAATAATTCTTTAACAAATTCTTGAATAGCAGGCATTCTTGTTTGTCCTCCAACAAGAATTACTTCCTCTATATCTTCTTTCTTAAAACCAGCATCAGCAAGAGCTTTTTCACAAGGAGCTTTAGTTCGCTCAATTAAATCTTTGACTAATTCCTCTAATTTTGCTCTGGTCATCTGAAGATTTAAATGTTTTGGACCTGTTTCATCATTAGCAATAAATGGGATACTAATTTCTGTTTGTAGAGAACTAGATAATTCGATTTTAGCTTTTTCAGCAGCTTCTTTTAATCTCTGAATAGCTAGACTATCTCCTGATAAATCTATACCTTGATCTTTTCTGAATTCACTTAAAAGATAGTCCATTACAATTTGATCAAGATCATCTCCTCCTAAATGAGTATCCCCATTAGTAGATTTAACTTCAATTGTATCTTCTGAAATTTCAAGTACAGAAACATCAAAGGTTCCTCCTCCAAAGTCATAAACTACTATTTGCTGATCTTTTTTCTTATCAAAGCCATATGACAGAGCTGCTGCTGTTGGTTCATTAATAATTCTTTTAACATCTAATCCTGCAATTTTACCAGCATCCTTGGTGGCTTTTCTCTGAGCATCATCGAAATAAGCTGGAACAGTAATAACAGCCTCAGTGACAGGTGCTCCTAATTTAGCTTCTGCATCAGCCTTAAGTTTCTGTAAAACTATAGCTGCAATTTCAGCTGGTTGCTTCCACTCATCGCCCAATTTAATTTCAACGCCTCCATTGGATGCTTCTCTAATTTCATAAGGCAAGAGAGTTTTATCTTTTTGAACTTCTGGATCGGAAAATTTACGACCAATTAATCTTTTGGCTGAAAAAATAGTATTTTTAGGATTTACAACACCTTGTCTTTTAGCTACAATTCCAACTAATCTCTCTCCACTTTTAGAAACTGCTACTATAGAAGGAGTTGTACGACTTCCTTCAGAATTTTCTAAAATTTTATGTGAACCACCTTCGATTACAGCTACGGCTGAATTAGTGGTTCCAAGGTCAATACCAATAATTTTACTCATACTTAATATATTAATTTTTACATAAATATTATACACTTATTGGCAGTCTATTGTCAAGAGTGCTAATTATATGTAAACCTAATTTTATAAATTCAATGCATTGATAGCATTTGTATCTAAAATTTTTGTTAATTGCTGAGAATCCATACCTCTTAAATATGCAATTTTATCAATATTGTATTTCAAAAACAAAGGATTATTCTGTTTTCCTCTATGTGGGACCGGGGCTAAGTAAGGTGAATCTGTCTCTACCAACAAATTATTGATTGGTACAACCTTGACTGCTTCTTGAATTGAAATTGCATTCTTAAAGGTAATAATACCAGAAAATGAAAAATATATTTTATGTTGAAGCAAATTAAACTTATGTACCCACTCTTTATCACCAGTAAAACAATGTAGAATAACTACTAAATTTGTATATTCTGATAGCACTCGATAAGTATCTTCAAATGAATCTCTTGTATGAATAATGACTGGCTTATTATATTTAGTTGCCATATCTAAATGCAATCTAAACAATTTTTCTTGACTGTCTTTTACTTCACTTGATTTATAGTAATAAAAATCAAATCCACATTCTCCAATTGCAACTATATCTTCATTAGATAGTATATTCTCCATATCTTGATGGACTAAGTCTAAATCTATTATTTTATATTCGTGAGGATGAACACCTAATGAAGAGTATAAAAATTCGTAATTCTTAGCTAGTTTCATAGCTAGAATACTATCTTCAATATTAGTACCTACCAATACTGCCTGTATATTATTTTCTTTAAGTTGAGAGCATATATGCTCTCTATTATCATCAAATTCTTTATCGTGTAGGTGACAATGAGTATCAATCATTACTTAATAATTTTATTGCTAGTTGTAACATTCCCAGATATGTCTGTAGCTTTCAAATAAAAACTAAAGCTTCCAATACCTACTGATGGTTTATAATTATAGGTAAAAGTTTTCGGAGTTATGGTTGGATTTTTTAGAATAACTAACTGCCCCTTAATATCATCATAAAATTCTACCTGAGAGACTCCCTGAATATCCGTTACATTAGCAGATAACACAAAGCCAGATGCAGAATCTCCTGAAACAGTAAAGCTTTCTACCAGTGGGCTAACTGAATCTAATTTTATATTAATATTTATACTAGTTTCAGATTTGTTAAGATAAATATCAAATGCTCTAACTGTTAATTTTTTATCTCCTCCTGAAGGAGCAATAATAGTTTTATTAATCTCACCAGATTCAGTAGAAAGTACAGCTACATCATCCAAATATACATCTACTTGCTTTATACCTTGTGGGGCAGTAACTCTAATATCCAAAGGAACACTATTACCACTAATTGAGCTTCCATTTGTAGGACTATTAATAACAATATTAGGCTTATTATCATCTGTATAAACCTTGTCTCTGTCATCGGGTATATTTGTAATATATCCTTTAGACCTAGCCCAAGCTAAAACAGGTTTTTCCCAATTTTCAAATTGAGGATTTTCTTTTGGATTTTTTGGCCAATCCCCCAAAATATCATCCAATTTTACATAATATAGTTCACTGTGTACAGTTTGTACTTCTCTTTCCTCAACTAGTTCTGGAGGTGTTAAATCAGTTGAAATTTTACCAGTAGCTTTATTTATTTTGAATTTTTGATTATATTCAAAGCCTCCAGTATTAACCATTGGCTTATTACCTCTTTTAATTTCTGGTTTAGTAAATTGTCCGGGCTTTCTACCACTAGCAATTGCCTCTCTCATAAATCTATTCCAAATTGGGGAAGCTACAACTGATCCATCTGCTCCATTTTTCATTGGTTTATTATCATTGCGACCAACCCAAACACCAGCTACTAGATTATTAGTGTATCCCACAGTTAGAGCATCTCTAAATTCTTGACTAGTTCCTGTTTTAGAAGCTATTTCTACTCCTGGTATACTAAGATTATTAGTAAATCCAAAAACTGGAGCCCGAGCATCATTATCAGATAAGATATCTGTAATTTGTCGTGCCACATTAGCATCTAATACTTGCTTTTCATTTTTTTCCCAAGAATATAATACTTCTCCTGATGTTTTGGTTACTTTCATTAGAGGATTAATTTGATTAAACTTTCCATCATTAGCAAAAGCGGAAAATGAGCCAAAATGTTCTATTAATTTCAACTCTGAACCTCCAAGAGCCATAGCTAATCCAGCTTCTCTACCTCTTGAATAATCTGTAATTCCTAGATTACCTCCTAATTCTAATGTGTCTTTAATACCAGCCAGATATAAAGCTTTCACAGCTGGTACATTCAAAGAAGTAGATAAAGCTCTTCTTATACTAACAGGACCATTGAATTGTAAATTAAAGTTATTAGGTTCATAGGGTGGTAATCCTGGAGTTGTTTCAAAATTTGTTGGTAAGTCAAATAAATAAGAGTTGGGATTATAACCTTTAGTAAAAGCTTGTGCATAGACTAAGGGCTTAATAGATGAGCCTGGAGATTGTTGAGTTGTCAATACATTTACATTCCCATCATCATCAGTATTAAAGTAATCTTTGGAGCCAACTAATGCCAGTATATCTCCATTAGCAGGGTCAATGGCTCCCAAAGCTGCATTTCGAGTGTCATATCTAGATCTAGTTTTTTCAACTTCTTCTTTTACTGTCTTTTCAGCTATTTGTTGTAAATTCCAATCCAATGTAGTTTGAACTTTTAGACCACCTTGATCCAAAACATCTTCACCAAATTGTTCAGCTAATTTATCTCGCACATAAAATACAAAGTGTGGAGCTTTAATATTCTGAGCAAATGGCTTAATAGTCAATTTTTGTTCTTTTTGCTGACTATATACTTCATTATTAATATATCCTTGTTCTTTCATTTTTAGCAATACCAATTGCTGTCTTGACTCTAACTTATCAAAATTAGCACCATACGGTGAATAAAAAGTAGGTCTTTGAATAATAGCTGCCATCATCGCAGCTTGATAAGGCTCTATATCCATAGGTTTTTTACCAAAGAAACTCTGAGAAGCTGCCTCTACCCCATAAATATTTCCTCCAAATGGAATTTCATTTAGATAAAAAGCTAAAATTTCATCTTTAGAATATTTCTGCTCAATTTGAATAGATAAAATTGCTTCTCTAATCTTACGCATTATAGACTTGTCGCTAGTTAATAATGCATTTTTTACAAATTGCTGAGTAATAGTAGACCCTCCACCACCAATACCACTACCTGTAATATTCTGAAAAGCTGCTCTGATAATGGCGGCTGGGCGTACTCCCCAGTGTTTATAAAACTCTTGATCCTCAATAGATATAAATGCTTGCTTTAAAATATCAGGTATTTGATCTTCTGGTATAATTGTTCTGTTTTCATTCCCAGAAATTTCATATAATAGCTCTTTACCTGTTCTATCATATATTTGAGTGGACTGAATAATTTTTCTATCATCTAAATTAACAACGCTTGGCAAGTCTTTAGATACATAAGCATATAATACTATAAAAGATATTGTAAAAAATCCTAATAATCCTAATAGAATTCTATATGTTATTTTTACCCATTTTTTATTCCAAAATGATGGTTGTTTGTAAACCACTTTACTCAAATTTTTGGAATGTTTCTTTTTAGTCATAGAATTACATTCTAAAGAATTATAAAGATTTATGACACAACTTCTTCTGCTTCAGGCAATATCTCTAATCTTCTTTCATCAATTAACTCCCCGGTATGAATATCTCTTCCATATGTACCATCTTCTATTCTAGCTAATGCTATATCAATAGCTGTTAAAGTTTCTTCCAAAGTTCCTTCAACTAAAATATCACGTTCATAATTAACCTGTTCTTGAATATTATCTTCTTCATCTTCACTAATATTTTCATATTTAACCTCATAGCTAGAACTAAGCTTATCTTTAGTTGCAACAGAATTAAGTTCAGACAAAATTCTATCTTTTTTCTCTAATAATTTTTTACGATAATAATCTAATTTTTGTGAATCCATATATTTAATAAATTATATTTTATATTATATCATATTATAACATAGAAGTAAATATAAGACTAAGCGACAATAAAAAAACAAGAGCTACCCTAGATATTATTTTTTTAAAGCTCAATATTCTCCAATATGCATCCCTAAAAATTGAAGCTGATAATAAAAGATACATTGTTAGCAAAATAGATTGAGTTAAGTGAGTAAAAGGTAAAATACGCAAACCAATGAATATCTGAGTTATAATCATGGCTCCAATTAATGAAATTATAATATAATATTTAGCCTCAATGCTATATATCCATAAAATATATGTAATTATGTTAAAAGCAGAAATAAAAGCAAATATGCTAAGGATAATAGGATGAATATTAGTTATAAATATTGAGCCGAATAAATAAGCATATGTAGCAAAAGACATAAATACAATACCTGATAGGACTATTTGTCTCATAATCTCCGATGTTTTATATTCTTCATTAGATATAATGTCCTGCACAAAAAACAAACTGAAGCCCAATACACTTACAATAATAAACAGAGGGACTGTATCACCTCTAATGACTCTTGTAAATAAAATTGAGGATATTATAAAATGCAATGGTATTTGATAATATCTAATTTTATTTCTATATAAAAAAAACAAATATACACATAAAATAATAAATCCACCCAAACTAAATATACTTAACAAAGGGTATTTAGTTTGTAAAATATAAAGATAAGTTGGAAAAAATATAATCAGGAATAAAATGTTCCAGGTATTTTTATTATATATAAGCCTTAACAACTGATTATTTAACATAGATTATTTATCAAAATTAATGGATTTACTTTTATACATATCATTTTTTTTACTTTCCTTTTCCACCATTAAGTTTGATTTTACTTCCACCAAAAGCTCATCAACTAATGAAGATATACTCAGGGTATCTTCTTTAGCAGATTGATTTAAGTCTTTCAGTAATTTTTCTTTAATCAAATATTCTGAGTCTCCGTATGCAGATGTAGACCTACTAAATACCTCTTTTAATTTTTTTGCCATTATGGGATTATTAGGTATTTGAGAAGTGGCTTGTTCTAAATTTATGGTTAAATCTTCTACTTTAGGAGGCTTAGGATTAGGTTGATTGTCTTCAGGAATTGATTCTTTTACTATTTCTATGGATTTGATAGGTTGAATATCTAGTGGTTTTTCAACAGATAATTGTTCCTGGATTGGTTTTACTTTTGATTGCTGGGCTTCAAATCTAGGTTTTTGGCCTAATGGTTTTTCCTTAGGCAAATTATATGACTTGGATTGGGTTTGAGAAGAATTATCTCGGGATATTGGTTTTTCTGTATGTTCTTTCTGTTCTTCAATAGGAGCTCCTCTGAGTGAAGACTTAGCATTTCCATATTTTTGACGAGAATATTCAATAATTTTAGCTCTATTGGATATTAACTCTGGTTCTGGATCAGGAAGTGTATCAGCGCTAAAAGGCTGACTTGTAGCTCCATCTATCATAAGTTTCAGATATATTTTCCATTTAGGAAGATTGACCAAATCCTCAATAGTAAGAACAGGACTAAATTCTCTCTCCATAAATTCAGCATCAGCAGCCCCAATTCTAAATACAATGGTAGTTCCAACATTACCAAATACGGCTCCACGAACAATATCAGATAATTGCTCCACATATTGATGGGCTAATATAAGACTTAATCGATATTTACGAGCTTCGGATAAAATTTCAGCAAAAGAATCTGTAGAGAAGTTTTGAAACTCATCAATATAGGCATAAAAATCTTGTCTATCTTTTTCTGGAATATCTACTCTACTCATAGCAGCTAATTGCATTTTGGTAATCATCATAGCTCCTAGTAATTGAGCCCCCCCTTCACCTACTGCTCCCTTAGATAAGTTCATAATCAGAATTTTTTTCTGATCCATAATTTCTCTTAAGTTAATAGAAGATTTGGCTTGCCCAATAATATTTCTTATTAATGGAGAGGAAGTAAATTGTCCAACTTTGTTTTGAATAGGAGAGATAGCCTCTACCAATAATTTGTCAGTATACCCATCATATTCATTAAGCCAAAACTGTTTTAGTACTGGGTCTTGCATTTTATATACAATATTAGCTCTAAAATTTTTATCAACTAAAATTCTCATTATATCAAGTAAGGTGCTGTTTTCATTCTCAAGCAAAGTCAAAATGGTATTTCTTAAAATATATTCCAATCTAGGACCCCAAGAGTCAGCCCATATTTTTTTAAATACTCCAACTAATCCATCTGAGACAATGTGTCTTTGGTTGATTGGAACATCACCAAGTACATTAAAGGCAATTGGATAATCTAAGTCTTGTGGATTAAAATAAACTACATCTTTAATTCTATCTTCTGGAATATAATCTAATAGAGCATCTGCTATATCTCCATGAGGATCTACAAAAGCAAACCCTGAGCCATTTCTAATATCTGACACTGCCATATTTAAAAGTAAGGATGTCTTTCCCATTCCAGTTTTTCCAATAATATGCATATGCCTCCTTCTATCATCTCTTTTAATTCCAAAAAGCCTCCCCTGACCATGAAAATTAGTCTTGGCTATTATTGTTATATCTTGACTATTATTATCATTCATAAACTATTTTGATTAACTATCAATAATAGGAAGTCCGATTGGAGGGTTAGCTTTTTTAGCTTGAACTCTTTTCAAAGTAGAAGTTGTAACTGATCCTCCTGGGAAATGAAATATTGTTGTCAATTCTTCGGTGTTGAATATAAACTTGGTACTAGCAATTTTTCTTTTAATATAATTATCTAATAATAAAATTTTCTTTAGCCTCTCCAAACCTCTTTGTGGACGATTAAAAAAATCTGATACAGATGGAATTGTTTTATCATCTGGTTTAAATGAATTCAAAGTAGAGTCATTGAATTGCTGTAATGCACTTATTACTGATTTTACTGGAGATGGGTTAAATATTGACTTTGGAGCGATATATATAATCCTAAAAGCAGTTAAGAACCCAGGTTTTGTCATACTAGATTCAATTACCTCAATCATATTTTTTTTACCTGGAGTCAAATTCTGATCTACTCCAAATTTCTGTTCTTTAGGAGTTGGTGGTTTAGGAGCAGGAACTAGACCAAAAGAAATAAATTCTATAATTGGGGCTATATATTTATCTAAAAATGTTCTTTTATCTTCACTACCCCTTTCTAAAATTTTATCTAATTCTTTTTTACTAACTTTTGTCCAAGAGTCATCAAGTGGCACAATTGGTAATTGCAACCAAACCTGTTCAGTTGGTTCTATGTTAGACATAACTTCTAAGACTTGGGATAAAGGGTCATTAATTTTCGCATCGATATTAGGGTCTAAGAATTGTTGATAAGTTCTAATTGGATAAGCATCATTTTTAGACATACCTAAATCCAATCCAAACACATCATATTCTACTTCTAATTTATCATTAGTATAACCCTTAGTATAATCAGAAACTTCAGTAATCTCAACTTCTGGGAAGGCTGCATATATTCCACTCTCTACCATTTTTCTATATTTGGTATGAGTTCTAATTAAAAAATGCAAACTTCCTCCAATAGATACCATCTCTAATGAAAACATATCTGGCAAAGCTCCTTCTACATTAGTTTCCCACCAAGAATAGGAAGATTGCCCACCGTGTAGTGTAGTCAAAAATTGTTCCATAGATTTAGGTGTTTTTTCCTCACCTTTTTCTAGCACAATCTCTAATAATACAAATTCCAAATTCTTTGATATCCAATTACCTCTAATATAATCATAATATAAGGTTTTGAGAATTGTCCATAAAATCATAGGTAGCCAGACCCACCAAGTACCAGCTATAGCTTGAAATAAAAAGAATGGATTATCTATTGATATATATTGACTAATTAGATCAAACATAAATATTTATATCTTATATGTATAAGTATATCAATTATTATCTACTTCGTCTACTGAACTTTGTTAAGAATTAAAAATAGAAACTATCTTATCATTGAGTTCTTCTCCTACGGTATGTATATCTTTATCTGACACATAATTATAAACTAATACACCTTCTTGATACTCACCCTCTAAGTATGATTGCAAGTGACTCATATCAAAGTTGGGTATATTTATATATCCTTGTTTACTACTTTTAGCATTATCTACTACTATATGCAATCCTATTATATCTTTTGGTAAATATCTAAATAATTCTCTATATATAAAGATTATATCTTGAGGTTTTGTATGAGTTTTATTAAAATCATGAGCAAATAGTTTTGAATAGGCATATCGTATATTTTGACCTTGCTTCTCAAAACTTATAAATTCAAGATGAGCTAAAATACGACCTATTAATAGCCTTTGTTGATCTGAAATAATAGAGTCTAGAGATTGATTTATAGCTTCATAGTCATTTGGTAATTCTCGTAATGCGATAATTGTTTTTTCTAAAGATAGATTTTTATTATTAGACAATACCAGAGATAAAAGAAGTCCATTTACAATATTTTTGTCATTTAGACTGTGTTTAGAATATGCTTTTATATATTCAAAGATAATTTCTGCACTAGATATGTATTGATTTTCAATAATTGTTCTTTCTGAGTATGGATGTGGGATATTTTTTGCAGAGACGGCAATAGAAGGAGTTTCTAAAAATATATGTGGGTATTGTAAGAAGGTATTACCTAATTGAGTCCAATTCTTAGTGTCTAAAGTAAGTACTAAATCATAAGGATATTTACCTGGTTGAATAGAAACTAAATCTGAATTAAATTTATTTGAAGATGAGTTTATATAAATTCTCAACTCTTTATCATTGGTATCATATTTGATTGATTCTATTGGATATTGAGTTATATCTATACTAATAACAGACTCAACTGAGGCCTGTATGATTGAGGTTACATTGGATAAATCTAAAAAATCAAGCTTATTTTGCAAGTTAACATAAGAAGATAAAATAGTTACATTCTTACCTTCTGCTTTTAATAGTGCAGACATTGCCAAAGCTGTACCCAAAATATCTTCTCCTTGTATTGCTGGTACTGGAATTAAAATTGAATTTGCTTGATGTAGAGTATTATAGATTAACTCTAAATTTTTCTCATTCATAATTAATTTCTATTATCCCGTTTTTTATACCAAATTCTATAAAATACTATTAATAATGGAGATGCAATAAATATAGATGAATATGTTCCAAAGAAAATACCTAAGAATAATGCTAAAGCAAAATATTGAACTGAAGCTCCCCCATAAAAAAATATACCACCTAATACGACTAATAATGTTAATGAGGTATTAATTGAGCGAGTTAAACTCTGATCAATACTCTGCCCTACAATTTCTTCAAATTTATCTCCACCATATCGTCTAACATTTTCTCTAATTCTATCGAAAACTACTATAGTATCATTAACTGATGAGCCTAAAATAGATAATAAAGCAATTATAAATAAAACATCTATTTGTAAGATACCTATATATGATAAATAAGCAAATATAGCAGTTGGTATAATAATATCATGAACTAAAGCTATGATGGCAGTAAGACCATAAAATCTTGACGGAACAGGGTAGGATACTCCTCTAAACACATAAGTCATAAATAATATTATAGTAATTAAAACTACTATAATAGCTATTATGGATCTATTTTTCAACTCTTTTCCTATAGTAGAACTAATAAGTACATTAGACTTTTCCTTAATAATATCAGCTTTAGATATATCCTGAGTATCATATTTTAGAGCTATAGATTCCTTTAACTTTGTATAATCTTCATCATTAATAGGGTTTAATTCTATTTCGAATATGTTATCATTCTTTTTTATTGTTCTTGGTTGTTGACCATTATCTATTAAAGCTTGTTTTAAGTCTTCACTAGATAAATCAGGCTTACTAGTAATCTCCCAATCTAAAGTTCTACCTCCTATAAAATCTGGACCTAATTTCAAACCAAATACTAATATACTAGCAATTGAAGCTACAACTAAAGTAAGTCCTAGTATTAACCATATTTTAGTGTATTTTATAATCCACATAATTATTTCTGTAATGTTATAAATTTACCAAATTTAGTGCCTAGTAGCCACTTTTGATAACCTAATAAAGTAACAAATAATCTACTGACCGTAATAGCGGTAAATAAACTAACTACTATACCAATTACTAAAGTTAAACCAAATCCTCTAACCACTCCAGAGGCTAGATAAAATAGAATAAGAGCTGAAATTAAAGTAGTAACCTGAGAGTCACGAATAGATTCCCATGCTCTTCTAAATCCCTCTTGAGTACTTGCGTCAAAGTCTCTACCACTTTTAAGCTCCTCTTTCATCCTCTCAAAAATAAGAACATTACCATCTACAGCTAGACCGATACTAACTATAAATCCAGTAATACCAGCAATGGTAAGAGTAAATCCAAATAAATTAAATATAGCTAAGACTAAAATTGAATATATAGCTAAAGCAAATACCGCAACAACTCCTAAAGCCCTATAAAAAACAATCATAAAAATAGCAACTAATAATAGTCCTACAGCTCCAGCTTTTATACTCTGATATAAAGACTCTATGCCTAAGCTAGCCTCAACGGTTTGTTGAGATGTAATCGTAATTGGTACTGGTAAAGCTCCAGCATTGAGTCCATCTACTAATTCTTTAGCTGAGGTAGCTGTAAAGTCTCCAGAAATAGTAGCTTGACCATTTGGAATTTCTTGGTTAATACGAGGAGCACTAATTATATCTCCATCTAAAAGTATATATAATATTTCTCCAATATTATTTTTAGTAAATTCAGCAAATCTCTTTTTGCCTTCATCGTCAAAGCTAACTCCTACTTGTGGCTGTTGAGTTTGAGTATCAAAAACAACCTCAGCAGTTTTGATATTTTTTCCTGTTAATACAGCTGGCTCTATAAAGTATGGATTTTGAAATTTTTCAAAATTTCCAGTTTTGAATTGTTCTAATAGTTGCTTAGTTTCTTCAGCAGGACGAGCTTGATAGAAAGTTAAGTTTGGAGTTTGGCCAATTTGTTTAACCGCTTCTTCAGGATTTTCAATACCAGCAAGCTCCACTACTAATCTAACAGTATCTCCTTCCTCTAAATATATTCTTGGCTCACTCACTCCAAAACTATCTACTCTCTTAGTAACAACTTTTTGTAAACTATCTAAAGCCTGACTTTTATCAGATTCACTTACCCCACTCAAATCAACATCATAAACTACTCTAACACCACCTTGTAAATCTAGACCTAGTATAAATGTATTGTCTGGTAATTTAGAGACTTCTCTTTGGGCCAACCATTGATCAAAACCTCTTTGTTTAAAAGGTAATTGTTCCCAATTAGATAATTTCTCAATTCTAGAATTTAGATAATCTACAGCTATATTAGCTGGTTTTGCATAAATATAAAATAAAGATGTTATAGATAATAAAACTATTCCTATAGATTGCCTTACTATATTCCCTTTTTTAGTCTTACCCTTAATACAATACCAAATAAAATTTAATAATATACTAAATGGCAACCATATTATATTCAACACATTCTTAGATAGTCTTTTCAGCCAATTCAGCATAATTTTATAGTTGGTCAAATTACATTCCCATGCCCATCTCAGACGCTACTTCTTTTTGTAAATCTTTTTTAGCAGATTCGATTGTCTCAATTATAGTTTTTTCTAATCTTGATTTATCCTGCATTAGCTCATCGCTAATTTTTAATTCTTTGATAGCCTGAGTCCCATCCATAGTAACAGAAACTCCTTTATAATCTTTAGTAATTCTTTTTTTAGCTAACTTTTTTTGTAGCTTTTGCATCTCAGAAAATTGAGAAAACATTTCTTTTGCTTGATTAAATCCATCGAACATTCCCATATTAATATCTATTAACTATTACTATAGTTGTAATTATAACACAAAATTTTATTTTTGAGAATAGTTTGTATTTAAATTAATAAATTATAAGAATTCTTTACCTAATTGGCGAGCAACAAAAAACATTCGCATACTTCAGAACTTTTACTGCTCCAAAAGTAATTTTTTATAGACATTGTAAGTTTGTTTTGCCATATTAGACCAAGTGAATGATTTGGCTCTCTCTAATCCCTTATCTTTATATTCTTTAGCTACCATAGGGTTGTGAACTAAAGTTGTTATTGCACTTGTAATCCCTTTAAGATCATAGGGATCTAACAAGATCCCAGCACTTCCTACAACTTCAGGTAAACACGAAGAATTGGAACTAATAACTGGAGTATTTAAACTCATAGCTTCAATTAAAGGAATACCAAAACCTTCATATAGACTCAAGTAAATAAAAACTTTAGCTTTTTTTAATAACAATATTTTTTCTTCATCTGTAATAAATCCAACAAATATTACTTTATCTTGTAGACCATATTCTGCAATTACTGTATCAATTTGAGTGTCATAATTATAGCCTTTACCACCTGCAATTATAAATTTTAGTTTACTGTCTGAATGAAATTTTAAATATTCAGCAAAAGCCTTAATTGATGTTGGTATATTTTTACGAGGCTGAAGACTACCAAGATATAGTATATATTCTTCTTTTAATACCATATTTACCTTTTGAGAGGTGCTAATTACTGTCGGTATATTATTTATATACCCTCCATTATATATAGTATGTACTCTCTCTAAATCTGTCCCGAAAATATTTTGGATTGCATATTTAGAGTGTTTAGATACTGTTATGATAGCATCTGATTTTTTTATTGACTGTGGAATCAAAATGTTTAATAAAAATTTATCCAAAAACTTAATATGATGCGGTACAAATTTCCAAGATATATCATGAATAGTATTGAGCATTTTGGTATACTGAGGCAAACCAAATAAAGGAGCAATATATTGAATATGTAATAAATCTATATGATATTTGTGACAAGCTCTAGGTAGTAAATATTCGGTCCATATTAACTTAGAGTTTGGCAATAAAGGAATAACTCGCCAATTTTGAGGTAAATCTTTTAAGATCTTGATTTGATACCAATCTTCTGTATCAGTAAATAAATAAAAATTATGTCCTACCTCTAATTGGATTAAACCCTTAATTAATTCCAAAGTATAGACTTCATCACCAGTACGTTTTTTACCTATTGCTCTTATATCTATAGCTATATTCATATCTTACTCTTTAAAACCTCTATTCTGATAATACCACTCATATACTTTTTTAGTAATAGGGATAGTGGTTTTAAAACTCTCATCGCCTTCCTCTACAAGTACAATTATAGATATTTGGGGCTTTTCTGTTGGGCCATAAGAAACAAACCAAGAATTATTTTTAACTCTACCAGTTTGAGCAGTCCCAGTTTTACCAGCAGTTGAGAAAGGTAAGTCCTTTAGTTGATAAGCTGTCCCATCTGTAATAGTTTGGCGCATTGCTTCTTTTATTATATTATAATTTTCTTCAGCTACTGGAACTTCTTTTAAAAGATTGTTTTCTTTTACTTCTGAGTCTAATTGATCATCTTTTCTAATTCCTTGATATAAATAAGGTTTATATAATTTACCTTTAGTAGCAATGGCATTAACACTATTAAGAATTTGTATTGGAGTGGCAAGCATCCCACCTTGTCCAATAGAGGCATTATAGGTGTCTCCCAAAAGCCAAGATTCTTTTTTTGTTTCCTGTTTCCAAGTAGCATCGGCTACATTACCCTTAACTTCACCAGTTAAATCAATTTGTGTATACGATCCGAAACCATAATATCTATAATATTGTGCTAATTTTTCAATTCCCAAACCTTTTTGTTTTGGAGTTCCACCCACAAAAGTGTAATAAAATACATTAACAGAATCAGAAATAGATTTATAAGTATTAGAAATACCATGAATTTTCCAATCTGGATATACAAAGGGTTGATCTGGATTATAAGGATTGTCTACTATTAATTTACCAATAGGATCATTAATGTTAGTGTTAGCTGTAATAATACCTTCCTGAAGTAAACCAGTAGCAATCAGTGGTTTCACTGTTGAAGCTGGTGCATATTCTCCACCTATACATCTATTTAGAAGAGGGTTATCTTTATTTGCTAATAAATTATCATACTCTTCTTGACTAATACCTTTTGTAAATAAATTATTATCAAAACTTGGAAGACTAACCATTGCTAAAACCTCACCTCTTTGGGGATCCATAACTATAGCAGCTGCTTTTGTTAAATCTGTCCCAGCCAACACCTCTTGTATACTATCTTGTAATACTTTCTGTAATTCTGCATCAATAGTTAATTGTATTGAGCTACCATTCTGTACTGACTTAATAGGTATTTCGCCATTACGAGGATTTATTATACCATAATCTCCCTTTAATTTAGTCTCATAAACCTTTTCAATACCCTTTTTACCAATAATATCATCTCTTAAATATCTTGGGTTATTATCTATATCTATATTAGATAATTTACCAGTATATCCTATTAAGTGTGAGAAATATTGTGCATCTGGATATCTCCTAATATTAGACCTAGACAATTCAAATCCAGGATATTTATCCTGACTAACTTCAAATGCTATGGCTTGTTCCTGAGGAACACTATCTAATAGCACTATTTCTTCTTCCTGACTACTCAAATCTTGATTGAAAGTTTCTTCGTCTAAATTAAAAAATTTTTTGATATCTTGCACAACTTGAGTCCTTAAATCTTCGTCTTTAGGCAACAATTTAGGTTTAAATATTAAAGAAAACACTACCTCATTATAAGCTAATATAACACCATTCCTATCATAGATATTACCTCTTAATGGCTTAGTATAATTTTTACTTATAATTCTAGATTGAACTAAATCTTGTTCTTTTGTGTTACCAAATTGCAGTTGAAATACACGAAACCAAAATAATCCTATGGCAAGTATAATTATAATACCTAAAAATATAACCCGCTTATAATTATCTAAATCATTAATGTATAAAGCTGAATTTCCATCTCTATCTAAAAATAAATCTTCTGGAGTAATATCGTTATCAAATAGATTTTTCATATACTTTTAATTTTTCAGCCATATAAAGTACTATACCTATCCCAATCCCATTTACTGATGTATATATACCCCAATTAATATAATCTATATTAAATTTATTCAGTATTAAGTGAGAAAATGATAAAAATATAGTAGCCATAATGCTCTGTACGGGCCAGCTTTTATCAATAGTAATACTGCCAATATACACAAATGTACTCCATAGAAAATAATACAAGGCAAATTGCCACCACGGAGTCAAACTAGAGACTTGTAATATTAATACAATTATAATATTCCATATTAATAAAGCCCAATATTGACGATCTAAAATATAAACAATCAGAGTTCCTAGAAAAAACAATGGGAAAAATATACTAGGTATTATAATATGTAAAAATATGCCGAGTAATAATATTAAACTCAATACCATAACTTAAGTTTTTAAAATAAATACTTCGGAAAGTTGATAGAAATTAATAGGATAATTAACTATAATTTTATGGAATAAATCCCCTTCTGATACTGACTTCACTTTACCAATTTTTAAGCCGGCCGGAATGGCATCTGTAGCGGTAGTAATAATATTATTTTCTTGATTGACTGATTCTAATTTAGAAATTGAATCAACTTCAAGAGAAGTTCCGAAATTAGATTTCAAAATACCTTGAGAAGAGTTTGCATTTTGTATAGATACTGATATTTTAATATCAGCATCATTCAAAAATTGTATTTTACTTGAATATGCAGAGACCTCCTTAACAATACCGACTAAATGACCTAAGTAAATTACTGGCTGACTTACTTTTACCCCCTCATTCTCACCAACGCCTACCAAAGCTGAGCTACGGGTAAAATTATTATCGAAAGTAATGATTTTAGCCTGAATTGGAGTAATACCAATTTCATTTTTAGTTTCAATCGCACTTTTTAGTAATTCATTTTCAGACTTCAAATACAAAAGACTTGCTACCTCCGCTTCTAGTGCAATAACTCTAGATTGTAGCTGTTCTTGTGATAACTGATTATTTGTCTCTAACATATCTCCCAATGCAACTAGTGGTAATTTACTCAGCATTTTACTAATAAACCCAGATAAGACTAGAGTTAATATCACAATCAAAGATATACTAGCTATAATAATAGATTTATATTGTTTTATCATATCTATAAATTAGGTCTTTTACCTATATCTAGGGGAATTAATAATTCCTTAAGAGAATCCAAATCTTCCAGAACCATACCTGTTCCCCTGACTACTACAGTCAAAGGATCAGAGGCAATCAAAGTGGGTACTCTAGTAGTATTCGTAATCAGAACATCTAAACATTTTAATAGGGCTCCACCTCCTGCAAGAATTATCCCTCTCTCCATAATATCACCAATCAATTCGGGAGGAGTCTCCTCAATTGAAGTCTTGACCGCACTAGCAATTTGCATAATAGAATTAGCCATAGCCTTTCTAATATCAGTGTCATTCACTACAACTTCTTTTGGGAGTCCAGAAATAATGTCTCTACCTTTAACTCCCATTTCCATAGGCTCACTTAAAGTATAGGCAGAACCAATATTAATCTTAATACTTTCAGCCGTTCTCTCTCCAATGGCTAATTTATAATGTGTACGGATATACCTAACAATATCAGTGTTTAATTTATCCCCAGCCACTCTAAGGCTTTTAGAAATTACTACACCGCCCAAAGACATTACAGCTATCTCAGTAGTTCCTCCTCCTATATCTACAATAATACTACCAGTAGCTTCTTGAATTGGAAGTCTAGCCCCAATGGCTGCCGCGATTGGCTCTTCAATCAAATATACCTCTCTTGCTCCAGCGTTACGAGTTGCATCATATACCGCTCTTTTTTCTACTTCTGTAACTCCAGATGGGATACCAACTACTACTCTAGTTTTCCAATGGTGTAAAAACCCCCGCTTAGTAACTTTATTTAGAAAATATTTTAGCATATGTTCAGTTATCTCAAAGTCTGAGACAACCCCATTAACCAAAGGTCTAGTAGCTACAATATGGGCAGGAGTTCTACCAACCATAGTTTTAGCATCTTGACCAATAGCAAGCACTTGTCCACTTTTTTTATTCACAGCCACTACGGATGGTTCATTAATTACAATACCCCTGTTTTTAACATAAACTAAAGTATTAGCTGTACCAAGATCAATACCAATATCTTGACCAAATGAACCTAATAAATTAGATAATAATTTTCCCTTAGATTTTACTTGCCTACTACTTTTCATATATATTCTATTGTATATGAAATTCAAAATTCTGTAAACAGTTTTATATAAACTAAAATTTTCCTGTACTTCCAAATCCTCCAGAACCTCTAATTCCGTCACTGACTTCATCTACAAATTCAATCTCACAATGCTCTACTTTTTGAATTAGAAGTTGAATAAATTTAGACCCTTTTTCTAAAACAACAACTTCATCAGATAAATTAATTAAAATAACTTTCATTTCACCAGTATATCCACTATCAATAACCCCTCCCAAACTTTTTAATCCCTTTTGCATAGCTACACTACTTTTGTCCCAAAATAAAGCTACATATCCAGTGGGTAAATCTATAGCCAAGCCAGTAGGTATAATAACTTTTTCTCTAGGTTGTATAATAATTTTTTCTAAAGTATATAAATCCATTCCAGCGTCTGTAGAGTGAGCATAGCTGGGTAATTTTGAGTCCTTATTAAGTTTTTTGAATCTCATTTTCATCCAACTTATTATAGCATATTATGATATTATGCTATAATAAATAAACTTAAATCTAAATTTATGCCGAATATATTTTTAGCAAAAACTGAACCATCAACATTTTCTATAGATGATTTTGAAAAAGAAAACATTACTCTTTGGGATGGTGTACATAGTTATCAAGCAATTAATATCATCAAGACTTGGCAAATTGGAGACTATGTTTTAATCTATCATTCAGTCAAAGATAAATGTTTAGTTGGTTTATCTAAGGTAATAGAAGAACCATATCATAACTTAGCTGATTCTAGATTTAGTTGGGCTTCAAAATTAAAATTTATATATAAATTTAAGCCAAATGAAAGAATAAGCTTAGCTAAAATTAAGCAAAGTAATTTATTTGATAATTTTCTTTTAGTTACTAATAGCCGACTCTCTGTAATGCCATGCCCCGATAATTTTGTAATTTGGATAAAAGAACAAAATCCTAAATTGAAAGATTTATTAAGTAATAAAATCTAAAAAACAATAAAATATGCAGGATATTGAGCATAATATTATCTACGAATTAAATATATATTCTACAGATTTTAGCGATAACCTGATATCAATTTTGTCTAATTCAAAAATAAATAAAATATCCATAACTAATAAAAAACATAATACTCCTATAATAGAAATTATAAAAAAAATCAGAGATATAAATCCTAAATTAGAAATCATACCCTACTATTCCTTGAAATACAATCAACAATCTTCTACACAAGCGAATGCTTTAGCTTGTATTGAGAAGCTAAAAGCATATCAAAATCTAGGCATTAAAGAAGTTTTATTAGTAAGTGGAGTTCCCAAATCTAAATACAATACTATTCAAACTTTAGATGCTTTAAGGACAATCTATACATCAGAGCAATTACCTAAAATTGCTGTTGCTTATAATCCTTTTCTAAATGGAATAGAGTTAGAAATGGAAAATACTTCTATTAAGTCTAAACTTCAATCTGGGATAATATCTAGTGTATATCTACAGATAGGAGTAGACTTAAAAATACTAAGAGAATCTATACAATATTTAATAAAATTACAACCAAAGCTGAGTGTTTGTATTAGTATAATTAATCCTACCCCTACCCGTCTCGCTCAATTCAATTATAGACCTTGGAAGGGAGTTTATTTACCAAAAGAGTATCTAAAATCCACAACAAATGCTATAAATATTAATCAAGATATTTATCGTTTAGCACAAGAACTAAATATAAACATTATACAAGGCGATTAAATTTATGTTACAAGATTTATTATCTGAGACAAGCTGGAGAAAAGCTCTATATAAAGAATTCCAGAAAGAATATATCAAAAATTTATATCAATTCATTAGATCGGAATATATAAATAATAATATTTATCCAAGTTGGGATAATATATTACTAGCTCTAAATATATGTCCTATAAGTCAAATCAAGGTTGTAATTATAGGACAGGATCCATATCACAAACACAATCAAGCTACTGGATTGGCCTTTAGTATACCAACTCATTCTACTATTCCACCATCACTTAATAATATATTCAAGGAAATTGAAAATGATTTAAAAATTATACCAAATCAAAATGGAGATTTATCTCGTTGGACAAAACAAGGAGTATTATTACTTAATACAACCTTAACCGTAAGAGAGCATAAACCTGCATCACATAGAAATAGAGGATGGGAAATATTTACAGATAATATAATAAAAATTATATCTGAAGAAAAAGATCATATAGTTTTTATCCTATGGGGTAAATATGCTCAAACTAAAAAAACTCTAATAAACCAGAATAAACATCTAATTTTAGAATCAAATCACCCATCACCACTATCCGCATATAGAGGTTTTTGGGGTAATAAACATTTTAGCCAAACAAATGAATATCTAATAAAGCATAAAGTTAAACCCATAAATTGGATATAAACAGTAGTGCTAGTTTTTATATTTATTAAATAGATAAGTTTTTAATTTCTTGTAAAATTATTTCTACACCCTCTTCTACAGTTAAATTATTGGTATTAATTTCAATAGCATCTTCTGCCTTACGCAAAGGAGAATGATCTCTTTCAATATCCTGCCTATCCCTTTTAGAAATTGATTCTAAAATATGTTCATAATTAGCCTCTAAACCATCTTTTTGCATTTGAGAATATCGTCTTTTAGCTCTTATTTCTAGTGAAGCTGTAAAATAAAATTTATAATTAGCATATGGGAACACTACCGTCCCCATATCTCTACCCTCTACGACTATATTTTTATCTTTAGCATAATTTCTTTGAATCTCAACAATTTCAGCACGAATAGAAGGAATACTAGCAATGTTAGCTACATTATCAGACACATTTTGCTCTCGCAATACATTATAATTAATATTACCATAATCTAATTCTTGAGATAATTTTAATAAAACATCTGGATCATTGAGATCCAGATGTTTTTGTAAAGCATTAAAAGTAATCCAGCGATATAAAGTTCCTGAGTTGAGATTATAATATCCTAATCGTTTGGCTAATAACTCAGCTGTCGTACTCTTACCAGTTCCTGATGGACCATCTATTGTAATAACCATATAATTTTTTCACTTAATCTATATAAAACCTAGAAATTATAATATCATAAATTTTATAAGTTGTAAAAAATTAAACCTATATTTCATACATTATCAATGCTTCAATACCTCTAGATAAACTTCTTTTGGAATGTGAATACGGGCAGTATCACGCATTCTCTTTTTACCCTCTTTTTGTTTTTTAAGTAACTTGTCCTTACGAGTTCTATCTCCTCCATATAGTTTAGCTGTGACATCTTTTCGGAAAGCTGAGAGAGTCTCTCTGGCAACTATAGTGCCTCCTATAGTTGCTTGTAAGGCTACGGTGTACTGCTGTCTAGGTAAGGATTGTTTTAATTTATGAACAATTCTCTTACCTTCATCATGAGCTTCATCTTTATACACTATATGAGACAAAGCTTCTTGAGCCTCTCCTGCCACCATTATGTCTAATTTAACTAAATTAGCCTCTTGTGGGGGTAATGGATAATAGTTTACAGAAGCATAGCCTGAAGTGATGCTTTTGAGTATATCATAAAAATCAACTATAACCTTAGCTAGTGGAATTTTATATTCTACTATAGCTCTATCTTCTCCAATATATTTAGTATTAATAAATTGTCCTCGTCTTTTTTGTAACAAATCCATGACTGAGCCTATATAATCTTTAGGTGTCATTATTTCTAGCCTCACATAAGGTTCTAAAATCCTAGCTAATTTTGTATTGTCTGGAAAGTCTGAGGCAGAATAAATTGTATACGTATCTCCATTAGTTTGCTCTACTATATAGGCTACTGAAGGGGTGCTAATTATTAAATCCAAATCATATTCTCGTCTCAATCTCTCAGTAATAATATCTAAATGTAACATACCCAAAAATCCACATCGAAAACCTTTACCTAGAGCTTCTTTGGATTCAGGTTCGAATACAAGAGAAGAGTCCGATAATTGCAATTTATTCAGAGCATCCCGCAATATGGGATATTCTTCCGTACTTTCCACAAAAATACTGGCATAGACTACTGGTACTGGTTCCATATACTCTGCTAATGGAAGTAAGTCTTGCCCAACAGGATTTTTAATAATGGTATCTCCTACTCTAACATTCTCTACATTTTTAAGACCTGTAGCTATATAACCTATCATACCAGCAGAGAGAGTATCTAGTTTTGTCATTTTGGGCGTAAAAACTCCTAATTCTAATACCTGAGCTTCCTGTTTTTTAGCTAACATTTTGATATTATCGGCAGTTGAAATATGTCCATCTACAACTCTAATATGAGCAATTACTCCTTTATAAGAATCAAAAGCAGAGTCAAATATCAAAGCTCTAAAATCATCCGGGTTAACAGAATTAGTTTTCGGGGCTGGAATTTCTGTTATAACTCTATCTAATAATTCAAGTACTCCCTGTCCTGTTTTACCTGATATTTCTAAAATCTCAGATTCCTCTACTCCTAATAATTCACATATTTCCTGTTTTACTTCAGCCACTCTAGCATGTGGTAAATCTACTTTATTCACTACAGGAATAATCACCAAATCTTGATCTATAGCTAAATAAACATTAGCAATAGTTTGTGCCTGTATACCTTGAGTGGCATCAACTAATAAAATTGCCCCCTCAACCGCCGCCAGACTGCGAGAAACTTCATAAGAAAAATCGACATGTCCTGGAGTATCAATTAAATTAAACATATATTCTTGATTTTGGTATATATATTTTACTCTAACTGGTTGCATTTTAATCGTAATCCCACGCTCTTGCTCTAATTCCATAGAGTCCAAAAGTTGCTCTTTCATATTTCTCTTCTCAACAGTTTGAGTCAATTCTAAAATACGATCAGACAAGGTTGATTTACCATGATCAATATGAGCGATAATACTAAAATTTCTAATATATTGCATATGACATATATTATAGCTAAAATTTGGATATTTTACAAATTAAAGAAATAATCGAGCTCCATCAAGGAGTTCGGTTATGAGTTGTTGATTCTAACTTAGATGAATATTCTTCTTCTAGAAAAAATATCCCCACTGCGAAATAACAAATACTAAAGCAAACTAAGCACACCCGAGCTAATATATTTCCTTTTAGAAAAAAACAAACAAGAACAATAGTTGTAATAGGGAAAATTATGCAAAGTAATAAGATAGCTAAAGTTAGTGTTTTAGACATAAGAAGATAAAGAGCAACATCTAAAATAGATTACCCTAAACCACCTATCCTGTCAGATTATAACTTAGACTGATTTTTATTCGATAAGACTTTAGTTAAGCCCAATTTCCAAATAATAAAAATATAAATAGCAAGGGCTGGAAAGGATGCTCCTAATACTTGAATTATAAGTGATAGAAAAGTTTCTGTTCCCAAATATGATCCTATAAAATGTTTTAGAATATAAGATATTCCCAGCATTCCAAATGACCACATCGATACTTGTAATCCATATATAATTGTTCTAATAACACTACCATGATTGATGGCTCTAAATATAATAAATATATATATAAGACAAGTGATGACCATAGTTATAGAAAAGGCTGCTGCTACCCCCAATACTCCCCAGTAATGGCTCAAAAATATAGCTAATACTATATTAATTATCATACTAATAATTCCCACTATCATTGGAGTTTTAGTATCGTGCCTTGCAAATAAAGCTCTACTCAGTAACGGTATTAAACCTTGAAAAGGTATAGAAAGGGCTAAAATAGTAAAAGTGTTAAAAGTAATTCTAGTTGCCTCCCAATTGAATCCCCCACCACCATACACTATTCTTACAATTTGAGACCTGAAGTTTAGCATTAACATCATTACAGGTATAAGTAATAATAAATTCTTAGCTATGCCATTAATCACATAATTTCTAAAAACCTCTTCATCTTCTTTAGCATAAGCTTCAGTCAAAAATGGGAATATAGCAGTGGCAAAGGATATAGCAATTACTCCTATTGGCAAAGCATTAAGATTAAAGGCTAAAGTAAAATAGGTTACCGCGTCTGGTCTAGTTGAGGCAATAATAGTCCCAATGAATAGACTTAACATTGCAGTATCTATTACTAATAATCTTGGCCAATACAAATCCCATAGTCTTTTTAGATTTTTAAGATATAATTTGGTATCTACTTTTAGACTAATATTTAGTTTTAAAATACTAGGAATCTGTATAAGAAGATGAAAGACAGCTCCCAAAACTACTCCATAACCTAATCCAGCTACTCCCCAAATTGGATACAACCAAATGATTCCAATTATAATTCCAATATTATAGACAATTGGGGCAAGAGCTACTATTATAAATTTTTTATGCGCATTAAGAACACTAGATAAAACACTAGATACGCTGAATATAAAAGGTGATATTGCCATAATACGAGTAAGAGTGACTGTATCTGTAAATTTCTGTCCTTCATAGGAAATAGCTACTAATTTAACTAAATAGGGTGCAAAAACAATCATTATTATAGATATTATACCCATCACAGCTCCTACAATTAGCAAAACATCATCTACTAAACTCTGAGCTTCTTGCTGTTTATCTTTACGATGAATTAATCTACTAAATAGCGGTATAAAAGCACTAGATAATGTACCTAAAATCAAAATATTATATAGAAAATCTGGTATTCTAAATGCTGAAAAATAAGCATCTAGAATTGATGTGTCAAAATTACTGGTTAATAATCTATCTCTAAATAATCCCAATAAACGAGAAAATATACTTAAGATAACCAAATATCCTGTAATATGTATAATAGCTGACTTAGGCAAAAATTGCTTTAATTTTTTTACTGAAAACATAATAAAATTATTATACACTATTTTAGTATAAAATAAAACAGATTTCTCAATATTAGAGAAATCTGTTTTATTCAATCAATCAATAACTAGATCAGATATTAGTAAATAGCTTTTAGCAACAATCTGACGCACCTTGTCTCAAAAGACAAGGATTTTTTGGTGTAAAAGTTATCAAGATATAAATCTTGACCGACCATTCCTTGTTGAATTACTTCAACAGGCATATCCTTAGAAAGGAGGTGATCCATCCACAGCTTCCGCTACGGATGCCTTGTTACGACTTAGTCCTTGTTATCGATCCTACCGTGGTATGCCCTAGATGGACATGCTTCGGGTATTACCGACTCCCCTGACTTGACGGGCGGTGAGTACAAAGCTCGAGAACGTATTCACCGCAGCGAGGCTGATCTGCGATTACTAGCGATTCCAGCTTCAAAAGGGCGAGTTGCAGCCCTTTATCCGAACTGAGGAAAGGTTTAGGAGATTAGCTTCACTTTACAGTGTCGCGACTCATTGTCCTTCCCATTGTAGCACGTGTGTAGCCCAAGGCGTCGAGGAACACGCTGATTTGACGTCGTCCTCTCCTTCCTCCTGGTTAACCCAGGCAGTCGACACAGACACTTGTAACTGAGTCTGAGGGTTGCGCTCGTTTCCCGACTTAACGGAACACTTCACAGCACGAGCTGACGACAACCGTGCATCACCTGTCTAACGATCTCGAAGACAGTCTCTGTTTCTAGAGACCCACAGTTAGATTTCTAGCCTTGGTAAGGTTCCCCGCTTAATATCGAATTAAACCACATGCTCCACCGCTTGTGCGAGCTCCCGTCTATTCCTTTGAGTTTTAATCTTGCGATCGTACTTCCCAGGCGGAACACTTAACGCGTTAGCTTCGACACTCCGAGGGTCGATACTCGAAATGTCTAGTGTTCATCGTTTAGGGTGTAGACTACGCGGGTATCTAATCCGCTTCGATACCTACACTTTCGTCTCTGAGTGTCAGCAATGTCCCAGTAAGCTGCCTTCGCCTTTGGTGTTCCCCATGATATCAACGCATTTCACTGCTACACCATGAGTTCCGCTTACCTCTAACATGCTCTAGAATAACGGTTTCAATACCAGACCTCGGGTTGAGCCCGAGAATTTAAGTAAAGACCTTTTATTCAACCTGCAGACGCTTTACGCCCAATAAATCCGGATAACGCTTGAGGCCTTCGTATTACCGCTGCTGCTGGCACGAAGTTAGCAGCCTCTATTAGAATGGTACTCTCTCTTGAATTGCTCCCATTCGACAGAAGTTTACACCCCACAGGGCTTCTTCCTTCACGCGGCGTCGCTCCGTCACGCAAATATGCGCATTGCGGAAGATTCTCGGCTGCTGCCTCCCGTAGGAGTATGGACCGTGTCTCAGTTCCATCGTCGGGGGTCACCCTCTCAGGTCCCCTACGCGTCATAGCCTTGGTGAGCCATTACCTCACCAACAAGCTGATACGTCCAAGGCCTCTCCCAAAGCACCGAAGCTTTACAATTTAATCTTTCGAATAAATTGACCATCTTGTATTAGCTTGCGTTTCCGCAGGTTATCCAAGACTTTGGGGTAAGTTACCAAGGTTATACTGACTCGTTCGCCACTAATATTCTTAAATGCAAGCATAAAAAAATATCCGTTCGACTTGCATGCCTTATCCACGCCGCCAGCGTTCATCCTGAGCTAGGATCAAACTCTCATTGAAAACGTCAGATTGTTCCTAAAAAACATCTACTCTTTAAATATTCAGGATATAGTTATTGAACCTTACAATTTTTAGTTGTAAGTTGATTGAATTATAAATGAACTGTCTTATGTATTTAAGACGGTATGTATATAATAATTTAAATATAGACTTTTGTCAAGAGATTTAGAGACACTTTTTATTTATTTTTGATTCAATCTAGGAAATATCTGTAATTCCTCACCATTTAAGAGTTTTTGCATCAATATTGAGGTGCTTGGCATAATAGGACTTATAACTTCTGTAATCAAAGCTAAATCTTGTAGCCACTTTTTAATATTTTGTTCTAATTCTAATTTTTGACCTGATTTATATAATTCCCAAGGTTTAGTTATCTCAATTTCTCTTCCAACATTAGTTATCATTAAAAAAATAATTTTTATTGCACCATAAATATCATTTTGTTCCATACTATTTTTATAAAAACCATATAATGATTGGCTACTTATTGATTTTGAAGATAATAAACTATCTATCTCAATATCAAATTTACTAGTGTCATTCAAACCTAAGTTTATAAGAGATTGTATTTTTTCTGTATCGTCAATAAAGTCTGGTAATTCAAAGAAAAGTTTTATATCATATTTCTTAGCCATACCAACTACTCTGCTAAAGGTATTCCCAAATTTATTAACTAATTCTGAGTCATAAACAGACATAATTTTCTCTTTGGTAATATCTCCGTCATTGCCAATTTTCATTTCTCTTAAGATTACATATCTTAGAATATCATTACCAAGATTATCTGTGATTTGATTAAATTCCTCAATTATATCTTTAGGAACTATCACATTCCCAATGCTTTTACTCATTTTTCTACCTCCTGATAATAAAAACCCTGTAATTAACATTGTCTTTGGTAATTTATCCTCAGGTACTCCAATAGCTAATAAAAAGGCTGGCCAAAATATAGTATGAAATTTCATTATATCCTTACCTAAAACCTGTAAGTCTGGAGCCCAAATATCTTGGATTTTCTCAAGAATTTCATCTATGTATAAATTACTAATATTAATATTCTTACTAGCTATAATTCCAGACATATAATTAAACAAAGCATCAATCCACACATATAAAGTTTGTGTGGTATCAAATGGAACAGGTATCCCCCAACTTACCTTTTCTCTCGTGACAGAAAAATCTACTACATCTGGATTTTTAAGCAATTCTAGAGCCTCATTTTTTCGTGATTCTGGAATAATTTGAATAGTATTATTCTCTATTAACTCACGAACTCTATTTTTATACTTAGTAAGCCGAAAAAAGTAATTTTTCTCTAAGATTATCTGAGGTTTTTCATCATGATAGGGACACAAGCCCCCTTCTCTTAATTCAGATTGAGTGACAAAAGATTCATCTCCCACACAGTACAAAGCTTCATAAGAATGGGGATAAACTGCATCATTCTCCAATAATTTGGTAATTACAAACTGACACAGAGCCTTATGTACTGGATTGGTAGTACGAATAAAATAATCATAGCTAAGCCCTAATTTATCCCAAGAATCCTGCCAAATTTTTGACATTTTGTCAGTATATTCTTGAGGAGATAAATTATTTTTCTGAGCAGCATCAGCTACTTTTTGTCCATGCTCATCTGTGCCAGTTAGAAAGAATGCACCCGAAGAAAATTGCCGATGATAGCGAGCTAAGACATCAGCAATAGTAGTGGCATAATAATGGCCAAGATGAGGTTCTCCATTTAAGTAATAGATTGGAGTAGTGACAAAAAATTCTTTCTCTTTCATATATCTATTACTATATCAGATTAATACTTTTGCTTCAAGTAACCAAATGTTAATCTACTTGATCTCCAAAATTGTATATCTCTGAACACCAGCTGGGGTTTCTACCTCAACCTCTTCACCAACACTACGGTGTATGAAAGCTTGTCCAAGAGGAGATTCATCGGAGATTTTTCTCTCAGCTGGATTAGCTTCTGATGCTCCTACGATTAAAAATTCTCTCTCCCCAGTCCCATTCCTAACTTTAACCTGAGACCCTAAGGACACAAATTGAGAATTAGTTGGAGATTGAACAACTTCAGCATTGCGAATCAAATCTTCTAGTTCTAGGATTTTAGATTCATTGAAGGCCATATCATTTTTAGCCTCATGATATTCTCCATTCTCCTTTAAATCTCCTTGTTCTTTAGCGGCTTTGATTTTCTCGATTATTTCTTTGCGCCTTAAAACCAGAGCTTCAAGTTCTATTTGTGCTTTCTCAAGACCAGATTGTGTCATATGATATTTCTTCATACTTAGATATAATTAGTTTAATAAAATAAAGCAAATACTTATATTTTATATTGAGCTTAATTTTGATTGATGTGATTTGATATTCACTTTTACTGTTAATGGAGTATACTATATATATGTATATTTTGCAAGTAGTACCTCTTATCAAACTTCCAGGCCAAATGAGCCATACTTTAACATATTATTCATCCGAGAGAATACTCCCGGGTAGCCTTGTCCTAGTGGAAGTTCGTACAATATATATTACATCAATTGTTTACTTTTGTCAAGAGCTGACAAAAGATAGACAAAATATCCGTAAATTTGCTAGTTTTAGCCCTAAACCGATAGAAAAAACTTTTTCCAATACTCCTCTTTTAACTAATAATCAATTAAAATTAGCTGAGTGGATTAGCAATTATTATGCTCATCCTTTAGGTAATATCATTAAATGGTTTCTACCTAGATTATCAAATAAAATTAAAAGATATCCCAAAATACTAGAATCTCCTTCTGATAACTTAAAACTTGGTAAAAAATACATACCTAAATTAATCATTTATCCCACCTCCAAAAGACTTAAGCATTACCATCAAATTATCCTTCAAAACCAAGGACAGATTTTAATTTTAACTCCAGACAATATTAGTCTTGAAATGCTAACTAAAGAATTACAAAACTATCAACCTACAATTATTAATTCTCAACTAAAAACTAGTGAGTTTAGAAAAGTATGGATGCAAATAAAATCGGGAGAAGCCAAGCTAATTCTAGGGACAAGGAGTAGTTTATTTCTACCATTTCAAAATTTAGAACATATTATTATAGAAGATGAATCTTCTGAAGCTTATTATTCTTTTGAAACTAAACCACATTATCAGACTACTAAGATTGCAATTAAACTAGCTAAGTTACACAAATCTAATTTAACTTTAGCCTCTAATATACCGAGTATAAATTCCATAAAGATTTTAGAAAAAAATCACTTAACTTTACCAGCTGAATTTTATCCTGCCAATAATAATTTGAAAACTGAATTAATAGAAATGCCCGTAGAATTTTATAAAGGCAACAAAGAATTACTATCTATTCCAGCACAAAAAGCAATCACTGAGTCACTTAAAAAAAATCAATCTGTTATTATATATATTAATCGTCGTGGGGAATCACTATATATGTCTTGCCGTGACTGCGGATATCATTTAAGAGACCCTAAATCTGGTACCTTATTAACAGTCCATAGAGTAGATACTTTATCCAAAAAAATTCCCAACTATAATAAGAGTCAAATCCTGATGTCACATACATCTCGTAAATGGTTCAAGATGATAGATAAATGCCCTCAATGCAAATCTCTTAATCTCAAACAAGGTGGTATAGGTATACAAAAAATCCAATCTATGATACAAGAACTATATCCAAAAACTTCAAACTTTATTCTTTCCAGCGACACTGCGTCTGATGTTAGTACACAGAAAAATATTATAGATAAATTTATACATACCACTCCTGCTATATTACTAAGTACTAGTATGATTCATAAATTTTTAGACATTATACCAAAAACAATCACTATTATTCCATCTGCCGAATCTTTAATTAATTTTCCGGACTACAGTATTCAAGAAAAATCAATCCAGACATTAACTGAACTTATTCAGCATAGTGAAAAAACTTTAATTCAAACCTTCACTAAATGGAATAGGGACGAAGAGCTACCATCTCATATTTATAATATTATCAATAGGCCCATATCAGACCTATGGCAACAAGAATATAATAATAGAAAATTATATCAATATCCTCCTCATTGTCAAATTATTGCCATCCATTCCCAAAATAGCAAAAGAAATTATGCCTTAGATCAAGCCTTAAGAATTAAAAATGCTCTTTATACTATTAATATAAACGCACTAGGTCCATTAGAAAAATATTTAGCTAAAGGAAAAGGAATCTATAAATTTACTCTAATTATACAAAGCACACCTACTCAAGCAAAAGCCATAAAAGCTAAATTAGTACCCATCTTAGAAAGAGGACAAGATATTGAAATCAATCCGCAGAATTTATTATAGAGAGTTTTTATACCTCAACACACCCAGATAACCCCACCAGATCAGGTTCAAAGCTATAGCTATACTAAAGTATTTATAATCTACAATCATTTGCCATAGATTATTATAAAAACTTGTGTTATTATTTTTAACTTTATCATTTTCTCCAGGAATTTTATATTCATCTAACCCTCTGTATCCTATAATTGTATTAGCAGTGGTATTAGATGCACTGTTATCAAGTACTGTTTTATTTATTTGTATATTATTTTGAGCTAATTTCTTTATTTCTGGAATTGCTTTAATTTGATTTACATTCCAAGGAATTACCCTTATTTCTCCATCATAAACTTCTATAAATCCAGTAACTTTCACTATATCCCCTTTTCCCATCTTAGGTTTAGTGATTTTATTAGCATATAGTTTAACTGCTGTGTTCTGGTTTTTGTTATTGATTACCAATTTGTTTTTAGTATTGGTATCCAATATTCCTGTAATATTAACTATTTTACCCCAATCTGAGTTTTCTAATTTTGCAATACTTTGAATTTGTATATCTATTTTATGCTCTGTTATTATCTGTATATTATCTGGAGAGCTAGTTTTAAGATATTGTTGAGTGTCAGTATTATGCCATTCAGCCTGAACCTTAACTATATCACCCTCTTTAAGCGTCGGAAATCTCTTCTTATTATCATAAATTTTGACAACTCTATTGTCTTTGATTATATAAAAACTATTATCCACCAACTCTCCCGCCGAAATTATAACTTGACCTTCTATTTCTATATATTCGCCATCTTCTATAACTGCTAAATTCTCTATATTATCAATTTTGGTATAAGTTTTAGTATTCTCTGAATTAGTATTCTCAGTGAATATATTGGGAGTATTAGGAGTTAAGGTTTGTGTCCAACTCCAAGTTTGCAAAACTGGGATATAGGAGAGACCTTTATAGGCTTTGGGATAAGAGGTCGTGGATTGGATTTGATTATAATTATCTGTGAGAGTAATTGTCTCACTAGTATTATTGAGTGCTATCTTGGTCTCTGATTGATTATAAACTCTATAACCTTTGGCGGGAATAATTCCTGAGAGAATATATATTTTAGCTAAATCAGATATTTCCCAACTTGTTAAATCTATATCTTGTTCCGTATTATTATAAAGTTCTATGAATTCCTCTCCTATAATAGGATACGGGTAAAGTTCAGAGATAATTATACTGCCAACATTATATTTTGGTAGTTGGGGGATTATTGAAATAACTGGCTTTGGCTCAATCGGAATAATTTCTACGGGTGGAGATACTGGAGCTATATTAATAGAATTTGGTGAAGGGATTATATTCCAAGCCCAAATATTATCCACATACATATAACTAGATCCTTTTTGAGATGTTTTCATTGTATAATCTACCTGAGATTGAATTTTACCATCTGGGTCATATAGTATAACTGAATCTTGATCATTATTAAGTCCAATTTTAAGACCTATTCCACTCTCTAAGAGCATAAAACCTTTAGCTGGTATAATTCCTGTTAAAGTCTGTATAACAGAGCTTGGTATTGGACTAGTATCAGGAATATCATCTAATTTCCAATTCTTAAGATCAATATCTTTATCGGTTGTATTATATAACTCTACAAATTCCTTACCTCCCACGGCTGGGTCGGGGTAAATTTCAGAGATTATTACTCCTCCATAAATTATTTTCTCTAGTTCTGGGACAGGAGTAATAGGAGTTGGATTGGGGGTAGTGATCGGAGGGGTAGAAACTATATTTAATGGAGATTGAGTCTTTGCCTCCCAAATTAAATTACTAGCTTTATGTAAGGATTGTGTATTACTTGTACTTTGAGGCCATTTTCCTGCAAAGTTGATCGCATCAACTGTAATACCTTTATCATTACGGAGCTCTATGTATGCTCCTGCAGTATTACTAAGAGAACCAAAATTACTACTTGTAATATTTATTACTTTATTAATAGGTGGAAGGCTAGTCTGCGAGCTAGTGATTTTGCGAATTACAATATAATCCGTAATACTGTCAGATAGGTTTATAGTTCTGTCCCCCGCTCCAGATAAAATTCTTAGAGTCCAACCAGAAAGTGATATTGGCACTGCCGGATTGGAATTTTTGAGCTCTATAAACTCATCTCCCGAACCTGGAGTATTATCTTTCCAGTCCGTATAACCAATATAATTTATTTCGTTAATTTCAACTAATTGAAAACTCGCAAATGTAAAATGTGGGATAAACAAAAATAGCCCCAAGATTAGGGCTAAAAGTTTAGGAGTTTTGGGTGTTGTTATTATTGTCTTGCGATTTTGAATTTGGATCTGTTTTTGTTGGATCATAAGTATATGCATTATGTAATTCTACTTTTCTATTGTCCTCAGCAAATTTTAAGATAATATCTTTCGCCTTATAGGGATATGGGATATTATCAAAGAATAATATCCTCTGATCCGCTCCAGCGGTCTGTATTCGCACATCTCCAAAGTTTAAAATACTAGCAAAAAATCCTTTTGCCACTACTTCTATATCTTGGACATTTCCAATATCTGCCTCGGAGACTTTGCGATTAAAAAAATCAATTTGATCAATAGTCAAGACTCTCTGATTAGTTACAATATAAGCATCAAGATAATAATGTGTCCAAGTCAAAAAAGCAGTATATAAAATAAAGATAATAATCAAAGTTATAATAAAATCAAAAATTGATACTATAAAAGGGTCTTGTAATATGGCTATATTATTAGGTAAAATATTAGATGAAATTAATAATATGACTAAAAGAATTAGATTTAGTATATATGGAACTATTAAGAAAAAAATTGACCTTCTAAATACAATCTTTACTTCTTCATCTTTATGTTGACCTGGAAAATGTAGATGTTTACCTGTAATTCTATCCAGCATATTTTTAATTAGTTAAATTCAAAATAGTTTGTAAATTCGTATACAGTAAAATCAATAATAATACACTACCTACAATGTAAGCAATGGTAGACACTAACCCTACTTTAGTATTTATCCCAAAAGCAAAAATATGATAAATCATAACTGAACTACCTATAATATAGGCTAAAAGTATAATTATATATGTAATAACAAATAATTGATTAGACATAAATTTTTAAATTAGAGGTTTTTAGGTGGTAATTTACCAAAATACTCATAACACAAGCTAGTCACCATTCTACCTTTGGGAGTTCTTTGTAAAAGTCCCTGTCGCATCAAAAATGGCTCATAAATTTCCTCTATAGTCACAGTCTCCTCCGAAGTGGAAGCTGCCAAAGTAGACAATCCTACTGGACCACCATTAAAGATATTCATAATAGTCTCAAGAATTTTTCTATCCCCTGCCTCAAGGCCTTTATCATCTACATCCAGCAGGTCAAAAGTCTCTTTAATAACTTTATCATCAATCACTCCGTCATTATGAACTTCCGCAAAATCTCGTACTCGCTTTAATAATCTATTGGCTACTCTGGGAGTATGGCGACTTCTAGTAGCAATATGCTGATAAACCTCTGGAGAGTCCGCTTTGACCGACAAGATATTACTAGACCGCTTCAAAATATCTATAATATGGTCCTGATTATAAAAGTCAAAACTATAAATATTCCCAAAACGACTACGGAATGGCCCAGATAATGAGCCGAATTTAGTAGTAGCTCCAATCAGAGTGAATTTTGGCAAATCAAGTCTCAAAGTTCGAGCAGATGGCCCCTTACCCACAATAATATCCAAGACGAAATCCTCCATAGCTGAGTATAAAATCTCCTCTAAAGTCTTAGACAGACGATGAATTTCATCAATAAACAAAATATCCCCAGCCTCAATATTAGTTAGTATGGAAGCCAAGTCTCCCGCCTTCTCAAGAGCCGGACCCGAAGTAACCTTCATATTAGACCCAAGATACTTGGCAATCAGATAAGCTAAACTAGTCTTACCAAGTCCAGGAGGACCATAGAATAAAAGATGATCTAGAGCCTCCCCCCTTTTTTGAGCCGCTTGAATAGAGATAGAAAGATTTTTTTTAATTTGATCTTGCCCAATATACTCCTCAAAAGTCTGTGGCCTCAAACTCTGATCTATACTGCTATCTTCTTGTATTTCTTTTGATGATGTAATCATAGATTACGATAATTATATATTATAATTATATCATATTTTAAGGACTTTGTATAGATAAGATTTACAGTACCTCTATTGTACTGAGAATGGTGTACATTATATTAGTGGCTTTCATCTCTTCATTTTCTGGATATGCAGATTGTGTGATAATTGCAAACTTATCATTACCTAAATCAATTACAAATACTAGCTGATTATCAAATTCAATTTCTGGATCATCCATATTGTTTTCAGAATAATCTTGAGACCCAATAGCAATAGGATATTTAATCAATTGAGATGCCTTGTCTGTACTAATAAATGGATTCTTATATTGTAAAATTTCTTTTCCACTAACTCTTAAATTAATAATATCTACTATTTTTTGAGATTCTCTACCTTTCGATGAAGAATTATATGCTATAAACTTTTCATCTGTACTACATTTCTCATCAAGAGTATATGGTGTCATACCTTCAGTCGGTATTATTGTATAGTTACACGTTTGATTTAATAATATATTTTCTATATCACTTAAATTTAACTCGGAAGTTTCCACAATATCAATATTTATTCTACCTCGTGCTGGATCATAAGGCCCACCCCCACAATTAATACAATCATTAATACTTATCTTATCATACCCCTTTCCCAGTCTTTCTTTATTTTCTACTCCAAACATTAATCCACCTATATCATATTTACCTAAATCGAAATGAGGGTCTAAAAATGATGAGTCTCCACTTCTATTATCTAAATTTCTATTCATCACCTTATACCTGATACCCACATCTCCCAATTTAGTCTCTCGGTACTCCCAACCCTTTGTATCTACTTTGGTAATTGGATAATCTGGTAGTTCCTGTTTTTTTACTACTTCCTCTACTGGTTTTGGTATAACCGGTGCTGGGGCTGGCTCTATCACACTTACCTCAGCAATTGGTTCTCTATTCATATCCCACAAAAAATACCCAAATACTGCTAGTATTACAAATATTATCCCAAAGCCGATTATTGTTAATTTATCTTTTTGCCAATTCATAAATTATTATTTAATTGATTATATATATATATTAGCATATTTTATATTATTATCTATTATATTTATACACATACTAACTAATTTTGTAATTTTAGCTCGTAGATATATGGCCATAGTTTACCAGTGATGAAAAATGTCTCCGTGCTCGCTCTATAAGTTATGCCATTGAGTTCAGCTATATTTGGGTATGTTGTTATCAATTGATTAACTATTAGACTTAGGTCTAATATTCCTATAATCTCACCATTATCGGGGTTTATTTTGACAATTTGATTGGTCTGATAAATATTGGCATAGATAAATCCAGAGACATACTCTAGTTCATTGAGATTGTATTGAGGTCTATTTTTATACTTTACTGAGATTTGTCTTTGGACTAAAAAATCATTGGGGTCAAGATAGGTTATTTTATCAGTACCATCACTCATAATTAGATTCTCTCCATCATTGGACAGTCCCCAACCTTCCCTACTCTCAAAGTCAAAAGTCTGAATCTGCTCAAAAGTTTTGGAATCATAGACAAAACCTTTTTGGTTTTTATACGTTAGCTGATAGATTTTATTATTAAGTATGGTGCTTCCCTCTCCAAAATAGATATTACGGTCAAGTTCCACTTTTATATCAATATTACCTGTCTTCAAATCTAATGGACCTAGGATTGATTGAGTTTGGGGTAAATAGTCTGGAGAGCCAGTACTTTCATACAGTGTTTCTCGGTCAAAAAATAATCCTTGTGTAAAATAATTCGTATTATGAGGATATTGATTAATTAGTCTATATGATAGAGATAGTATTTTGGGTGATTGATTATGGTTAAGTGTCATATAGCTAATAATACCCCAAAGTATACAAATACAAGTTATAGCAATAAGAATAAAGATTCTTTTACTATATAAATATTTCATATTTTATTTTTCTATTTTCTTGAGAATAGTTTGTAATAATTCTAATTGTTGAGTCTGAATAGTATATAAGCTTTTGATTTGCTCATCAAATAATAAATCAATTTTTTGGTGAAGTCCCCTTACCTCAATTTCTGCTTTTAAATTAACCAAATAATCATTTTCTGCTCTTTGCCTATCTTTTTCTTCTTTGCGATTTTGACTCATCATAATAATAGGAGCTTGGAGAGCCGCAATACACGATAATACCAAATTCATCAGGATAAATGGATAAGGGTCAAACCTAAATACTCCCGTCATTACAATATTAAATATAATCCAGATGGCAAGTAAGGTTAAAAAAGTAATAATAAATTTCCAACTACCTCCAAATTGAGCAACTTTATCAGATAAAGATTGACCACGGGTAAGTGTCTTTGTCGGTGGATTAAGAAGATGTTTGAGAATAAGTCTCTCCTCTTTAATACTATCTTCTACAATAGCATTAAGATCTTGTAAGTATTTTTTTTGCTCTTTTACAATTGCATTTATTTGTTTTTGATCTGGGCTCATATAATTTTTTATTAGTTAAATTTATCATTCTCTCGCTTCGCTGTTCGAATGCAGGGACTCGGTCACAAGTAATTTACCTGACGGTAAATTCTCGCTACCCCGTCTCGCCTTGTTCGCCTTGTACTAAGTACAAACTCACACATGGCTCCGACTTTCTCGCCCTGACGAAAGCCAAGCAGTTGACTTTCTCATTCTCTCGCTTCGCTGTTCGAATGCAGGGACTCGAACCCCAATTGCTGGTGCCAGAAACCAGTGTCCTACCGTTAGACGACATTCGATTTACATTTTTTATTATATATTATATAAGACTATGTTTCAAGCTAAAGGTTTTTGTGTTCTAAAATTCCCCTCTTGAGGGGTGGAGTATTTTGCAACTTGAATTTCTGTCTCCCTTTAGAGGGAGTACCCGCAAGGGGGAGGGTGGATAAAGTTTAATCTATAAATCTTATGTAAGAATTTTAATCTAATTATATTGTGCTAGATATCCACCTCCGGCACGTTGTGCCACCTCCTCCAAAGGAGGACAAAATAAGTATCATTTAAATATCTCCCTTTTGAAAGAATGGCCAGAGGGGAATTTTTTAGCTCCATATTTTTATTATATCTCAAATAAAGTATATCATAAGTTTATTATAATTATATAACCAATAGATATTGTTTGAGGTTTCAACTTGCTCTTTCGACTATTCCCCTCTTAATAGTTAGATTATTACCATGTTTAAGAATTTGAACGCACTAAAATTCCCCTCTTGAGGGGTGCCGTCTTTAGACGGTGGGGTGGAATAATATTTAATTATACTTTTAGACTTAAATTCTAAGTTCGATTATTATTGAGATTGTTCATACCGCTTACGAATTTCAATAAAGTCCTTAGTTTCATCATATAAATCTATTAAAAACCATCCCCCTAATACAATACCTCCTAAAACTAATATATTTAGAATACGG
>Ga0207935_1000017_pt1 | contig 59763 bp, 60 predicted proteins | sample LakMenEpi30Aug10_FD_150746 | JGI IMG/M metagenome (GOLD analysis project Ga0207935, IMG submission 150746) | Freshwater microbial communities from Lake Mendota, WI - 30AUG2010 deep hole epilimnion (SPAdes) | ecosystem: Environmental > Aquatic > Freshwater > Lake > Epilimnion/Euphotic zone ...
ATTTTGAGGTATAGCTTCAAAACAATTATCCCCAGAAGCTAAAATAGCTTGATCTATAGTAGCTTCATTAACTTTTTGGGATAGGGAAGATATATTAGATCCTGGAGTTTGGATTACTTTAGTAAATGGATTTTTATTATTATCCTGTGTTTTAGAGAAGTATCCATCTCCCATATAGACTACCTCGTCGTTTAATTGTGTTTCTGCTTCTTCAGATTTTTCATCAGCCATAAAACCAATTGTAGTTGCAATGTCATTAGCATTATTATTTGTTTTAAGTCCTTCAATTATACAGTCTAAGGTATCTGCCTCTTCTACTTTGATATTCCCACATTTTTCAGTAAATGTTTCTTTAGGTAATTGACTCTCGGTTGGGTCTTGTAAGTCTTTAAAATATTTTTCCAACTCCTGATTTTTCTTTAAGGAAAAATTAGCATAATCTCCATAAGTCTCTATAGCATCATTTGACACTACTCCAGTTTCAGGATCTAGAGCTCCGAATTGTATACCTAGTTTTCTCAAATCATCTAAGTTTTGAGGCATTAGATTATCATTACTAATTTGAGTTCTTAGAGTATCACTTACTGTAGCAATAGTTTTAGCCTTTTGCTGTGCTGCCAGAGGAGCATCAACTAATTCCTTTTGTTGATATAGAGCTAAATCATCTACTACAACTACTGGTAATGGAGTAGGTGAGGTGATATTAACTGGCAAAGGTAGAGGATTGAATAAGTCTACTGGTAGCGGAGCTATCAATCTTCTGGTATCAATTACTTCATTTATATTATTATAATTACATTCCTCAAATATTTTTTCTAATCCTATTAAATCATTGAAGTTACCAGTAAATTGTCCGATAGGATCTGCTACTACTCCAGTTAATGTACCATCTAATTTAAGTCCAAATGGTGAATTTAAATTCCCTAAAAAATCCCCAGCTAAATTACTAAGATTACTGGTAAAGGAGCCTCCCAATATTCCTCCAGTAATAGAATTTGCAAAGTCAGATCCAAGTCCATTTGGTCCAGATCCACAACCAACATCTCCTTTATATGGACTTTCCGGAGCTTCTATAGGCTGTGGTTTTACACAGGTATATGTCGCGTTTCCAACTTTATCCTTAGACTCTATTGGTAGTAATCCACGATATTGCTTCTGGCAAACTTCATCTTGGCTACATTTTTTATCCCCACATGTTTGACCGTATAAATTATCGGCATAAGTTATATTGGGTAAAATAAATATAAATAAAAATAATATCTGGAATAATTTTATGTTTATTTTATTTTTAATAATATAATTCATATATTATGGTTTTTTATAAATAAGATTATATTTTTGTCTAAGTGTTTGTAATTCTTGTTTGATTACTAAGTCTAGTCTTTTAAGTAAAGATACAGTTAATTTATTGTTAATGTCTAATTTTAAAGGGTCAGAACTAGCATTTAATAAAATCAATAAAAAGCTATTTTGTACTTGGGCTATTCTTATATAAGCCTTATGTAATTGAAGAGCATCTGGAGGAACTTCTATTATGAATAAAGATAAATATAAACTCTTGTTTTTATTAAGTAGGGATTGTATATTTTGAGTTTTTCCACTCAAAGCATCTTCAGACAATTGATTTATATTTGGTTGAATAGAATTCTCTCTGAATACATTGTATAAATTAGTTAGATAATTGTCAATAGAGTTTTCATTTAATTCTTCAGTTGATAATAAATTTATATTTTTTTCTGGTAATGGAGGTAAATCTATATTATCAATACCTATGTTTTTGGTATTATTTTGGATTTCCTCCACTAATGGCTTATCTGAGATGAGTGAGCTAGTCAATATCTCGGCTCCTATTTTAGTAAAATTAACTTCTTGTTGCTTGCCATCTTTGGTGGTTTGTAAAATTCTGATTGGAGCAAGTCCTTTATCTATTTCTGATAAATTAGCTGATTGAGACTTGCCAGAGTTTTTTATAATATAAAAAACAACAACTAATACTATAACTAATATAATTATAATGCCTATATAAACCAGATTTTGCCTTTTGAATATAGATTGTAACATTCGATTTATATATATTTTAACCTATAAATATTATACTATATTATTGCATTTATAGTCAAACTATCTATTTTGAATTGACAAGCTAAAAATATATGATAATCTAATTAATATAGTATAAAAATATAAATATGATTACAGAAGAATTATTGCTTAGTATATATGCTGTACTTTTACTAGAGGTCGGTTTGTTACTAATGATTTTAATATTAATTGTATTAGATATAAAAAATACAGTTGATTCTGTTAGGCAACTTATCAACAAATTTGTAAAGCTAGGTCATATTACGCTAGATACTGCTGAAGAATTTAAGTCAAAACTGACTTCTTTGTCCGGTATCACCACTATGATTGGTGGGTTGCCTAATATTATATCTATAATACAGGGTTGGAATAACAGGTCTCAGGTTCAGGATAAAACTAAAGAAGAGACAGAAGTAGATGATTTAGGTGAGGTTTTGTCTAAAGTTGTTCCAAAGAAAAAAAAGCGAATTATATAATTATTAAGATTACACAAATATGAGTACAAAAAATTTATTCAAAGGATTAATAGCTGGACTTGCAATAGGAGGTTTATTAGGTATATTATTAGCTCCTAAATCAGGAAAGCAAGTGAGACATGATTTAAAAAAAGCTTATAAATCTACTAGTCAAGATGTGGCTAAAAGAATTAGTAGTATCGAAGACATCAGTAAGTCTCAATATGAGCAAATTGTAGAGGCTGTAGTAAATGAATATAAAAAATTAGATCCTATTACTAAGGAGCAGATAGATTCTTTAAAGTCCATATTGCAAAACAAGTGGTCTGAAACTGTGGATAAAAAGTAGTAATTAAACTAAATGTTATTAATTGACAAAAGATAATAATAATTATATAATGTTTTATATAATTATTATTTGAATATGGCTTATAATATATTGTATTGGCTTACCTTTTGGAAGTTTCATACAACTATGCAAATTTTTGTAAGGCAAACAGACATTCAGGGGGTAGAAAAGTTACAAGGAATACAATCTCCATTAATTCTAGTATCTAATCACAGAGGCAGGTTTGACGGTATTTGGATTTGGTATTATTTTGCTAAAATGAATAGGTCGAATCTTATATATATGAGAATTGTTACAGGTGAGAGTTTTTTTAGGATTCCAATTATAGGGTGGTATTTAAGACAAATGAAATGTTTTCCAGTTGAGAAGGGAAGAGGGGTTGATATATTAGACCCGATGGTAGATGCTCTAAAAAAAGGTCAAATTGTAACTATATTCCCAGAAGGTAAAATGCAAAAAAAGCCTGGACATAAAGGTGATGCCAAAAGAGGGGTTGGATATTTAATTTGGAAATCTAAGGTACCAGTTCTTCCAGTTTATATTAACTATATAAAAAGATATAAATATTTACCAATATGGGAAATGACTTTCAAAGTAGGAGATATTAAGCCATATAGTGTTAAGTCAGAAAATGAATTAAAAACTATCTCTGAGAAGGTGTTAGACTCAGTTTATAAATTAGCCGAAAATTAAATTTTTAGTTTTATATATTATATCTATTGGAAAAGATATATAAAATATGATATTATTTAAATCAATAGTATAAGAATAAATTATGAGTATTATAGCTACTACTAATCTAGTTGGACAAGAAGTTGATATTGTTGGATGGGTAGATACCAAAAGAGATCATGGCAAAATTGCTTTTATAGATTTGAGAGATAGAACAGCTAAAGTACAAGTGGTTTTAGTTCCTGCTAGTCTTGATGAAAAATCAAAAGCTTTAATGTCAGAAATTAGACCAGAATGGGTATTAAAAATTCATGGTTTGGTTAAATCTAGACCAGAAAGATTAATAAACCCTGATTTAGCTACTGGAACTATTGAAATAGAAGCTTTGTTGATTGAGGTTTTAAATACTGCGATTACGCCGTTTTTCCCTTTGGAGCAAGATAAGAATGAAATTAGCGAAGAATTGAGATTACAGTATAGATATTTGGATTTAAGAAGGCCGTCTATGTACAATAATCTTCTTAAAAGACATAAAGTGAATCAATTTGTGAGAAATTTTTTAGATAAAGAAGGTTTTATTGAAGTTGAAACTCCAATTTTGACTAAATCTACTCCAGAAGGGGCTAGAGACTTTATTGTACCATCAAGACATCAAGCCGGTAGTTTTTATGCTCTTCCTCAATCTCCACAACAGTATAAGCAATTGCTTATGGCTGGAGGGGTTGAAAAATATTTCCAAATTGCTAGATGTTTTAGAGATGAAGATACTCGCAAGGATAGACAGCCAGAATTTACTCAGCTTGATATGGAAATGAGTTTTGTTACTGAAGAAGATGTAATGAGTTTGAATGAAAAGCTTTTAATAGATTTAGTACAAGCTATTTATCCAGAGAAAAAAATTCAATCTATTCCTTTCCCTAGAATTAGTTATGCTGAGGCTATGGAGAAATATGGTAATGATAGGCCAGATATTAGAGATGATAAAGAGAATGAGAATTTATTAGCCTTTTGTTGGATTGTAGATTTTCCACAATTTGAAAAAACCGATGAGGGGAATTGGACCTTTTCACATAATCCTTTTTCTGCACCTAAACAAGAATATATGGAAAACTTGTTGGCAAAGCATGATATTGATAATATTATTTCCACGCAATATGATATTGTATTAAATGGATTTGAAATTGGAGGTGGAAGTATTCGTAATCATAGACCAGAAGCTCTAAGAAAAGTTCTAGAAATAATTGGCTATGAGGGAGAAATTATGGATAGTTCTTTTGGACATATTTTAACAGCTCTATCCTCAGGCACTCCTCCTCATGGAGGTATTGCTTGGGGACTAGATAGGTTATTAGCAGTATTACAGAATGAATCTAGTATTAGAGAGGTGATTGCTTTTCCAAAAACAGGAGATGCTCACGATCCAATGATGCAATCTCCAAGCCCAGTATCAATAGAACAATTGTTAGAGTTAGGAATCGGTGTTAAAAAACAATAGTTGACTATAATAGGTATTATTGGTACAATGGTATAACTTATGCGGGAAGTGGCGCAATGGCTAGCGCACCTGGTTTGGGACCAGGGGGCTGCAGGTTCGAGTCCTGTCTTCCCGACACTGACTTTATATTATATTCAGTATATTAGTTTTTGACTTTATATACAATTTATAATATAATTTATATTGAAATATTAAATACACATCCAATATGAATCCTCAAGATACTGACACAGTTACAAAGATAACCATAGAAGACATTAGTTCTCACCAAACAGAACCTGTGGAAGTAACTCATAAAGCAGAAGCAGAGATGAGACCAGAACGAGAAAACGCTATCAAAATACCTTTAGACAATGTAAGTAAGAAATAGTTATGTTAACTCAAGAACAAGTCAAGATACTTGTGGAGAATAATTACACTGAAGAGGAAATTTATTTAGATTTATTACAAAAAGGATTTAAGGTTAGAGAAATTGAACTAGAACTTAAATTAGCTACTAGAAAAAAATTAGATATACAGTCCAGAGTTATTACACTTATTATATTATTCGGTTCAATTTCAATTGGATTAGCAGCAGTTAGCTTTATAGCTTCTGGCTGGGATGTCTTTGGAGATTTTGGAAAAATTGCAATCATTTGTTCTAGCTTATTATTATCCTACATAGGAGCGATTTATACTAAATCTATTGGCTTATCAAGAGTATATAACGGATTGTTATTATTAGCTCAGTTAATATTTGGAGCTGGAATATTTTTGATTGGGGAAATAGTAAATATTAAAATTGCTTTTCAGATTAGCTTTTTGGTTTGGGCAATCGGAGTTGTTTGTGCAAGTTATCTATTGAAATCAAATATATTGAGATGGTTTATGTTGATTTTAATCCTATTCTCTATATTTGGTATACCTGAATTTTTTTATACTTATGACTGGTATAGAATAGATTATAATATATATGCAATTTTGGGACTTATATTATCTTTTGAAATATTTTATTATGTATTTATTAAATTTAAAAATATAGATTATTCTAAATATTTATATGATTAAATAATATGGCGATATTTTCAATTTTATTAGTAATTATAATTTTTATAGCTATAATATATACAATTATAGTATTGGTCAGAGGAGTTAATATTAGAAAAAATTTTGCTGACAACATCTTTCACATAGCAATATCCTATGAAGATTTATTCAGACAATTATTGTTAGTATTTGCTTTTATTGTGGGTATTACAGCCTTATATGCTGGATTTAATTCATTAGGAATTGAACTTGGTTGGTATTGGTTTTCTACAATTGGAGGAATATTGGTAACTTATACAGGCTATAAGCAACATAGTCCTATTACATTTATTATTGGACTATTGATGATAGTAGTAGGAATTACCTTTGGTGGCTATGAAGTAGCATCCAATCATAAAATAGATAAAGGACTTGCCTTTATATCGGCTTTTCTAATTTTCACCTCTTTTTATGGATTATCTATTAGCTTCTTTAATAATATTAGATCAAAGAGGTATTATACAATTTTGAATTTATTAGGAATATTAGGCTTAGGGGGAATTACTTTTTTCTTAGGTTCATTTGGTTCAAGAGAAGTTTGGGGATATATTTCCAATAGTCAAGACTCGGTAATTTGGAGTAATGTCAAAACAGGGTTGATTTTAGCTGGAGTAATAGGTTTATTTATAATCAGCTATATTAAGTCTATATCATATTTTAGTAAAAATTTATATCAACTAGTCCTTACAGGAGTTGGGGTGATAGGTGCTAGTTTAGTTTTAGTATTGCCAAATATATTATTATTATATGACTATAATAATACCTATTCCTATACTCAAAATGATTGGGCTCAGAAAAATTTAGAAATATTCCCACATATTATATCGATGAATATTTTATTTTTAATAGGAGTTTTATGGCTTTTGTATAGTGCTTATAAATTAAAAGAAATTTGGAGATTGAATTTGAGTATTTTAGCTTTATTTATATTTATATTAGTCAGGTATTTTGATTGGGTTGAAAGAACAGAATTAGATAGAAGTTTATTTTTCTTAAGTTTAGGGGTTGTATTCTTGACTGCAGGTTGGGTATTAGAAAGATTAAGAAAAAATATATTAGCTAGTATAGATAATTAGTATGAAAAATAAGAATTTAATTATAATATTTATACTACAACTAGTTATTATATTAGGACTGTTTGCTTATTTTTATAATAGAGACAAAAAAGACTTTTCAATAGTGTATTTATCAATAGTAAGTTCAGAAAATAATAGTAATAAATTAAAATATGACATCAATGAAATAGATGAATATCTTTTTCAAAATAATGGGTATCAGCAGAATGAGTCTGAAATAGATAATAAAGCAAACTTAAATCTAAAAGTAGGGGATACAGTCTATGTGAAATTAGATCAATCTAGTGGCCGAACAACCTCTATGACTTTAGCTACTAATGATTTTAAATCTATCAACTCTCATACCTATTATGAATATGAGGATATGGAGAAAAAGCCTTTTATTATAGGTACAATAGTAGAAATTAAAGCAGGAGAGCAACAAGGGGATTCAAATAAATATAGAATAGAATATGGTATAGAAGAAGGTGAGTTTGTGGCAGGTAATCTTGCAGGAGCAGTAGCTAAAGTTAAAATAAATTCTCAGGGAAAATCCACTTTACTAGAGGTTTATCAGGATAATAAAGTTATTTATAAATCTCTTGAATAAAATCATAAGTTTGCTTGGCAATAGCTTGATATGAAAATTCTTTTTTTGCTCTTGCTTGAGATGACTTAGATAATAGCTTATATTTCTTTTTATTCTCAAATGCTTCGATTAAAGCCTGTCTAATTGCAGAGATATTTTGCTCGAGAACAATATAACCAGTGTCCTCAATAACTAAGGGAATAGCACCACTATCTGAGCCAATCACAGGAGTCCCAGCTGCCATAGACTCTACTAATACTCGTCCAAACTGCTCTTTCCAAATAGGAGTAGTATGTGAGAGTAATAGAGAAATATTGAATAATTGAAAATAGGCAGGAATTTCTTCAAAGGGGATAGCATTTTTGAATATGACAATATCATCAAGTTTTAATGTCTGTACCAGTTGTTTGATTTGATTTACATATTCTGTATCTCCATTCCCAATAATAATGAGTTTAGTATTATCTTTATTCCAACCCTCAAAAGCATAAATCATATCCTCAATACCTTTTTCTGGTATAATTCTCCCAATATAGCCATACACAAAGGTATTATCATCAAGCCCCAAATCTACTCTTATTGACTGTAATTGTGGTGAATTATGAGCAAAGCGATTATAATCAACGCCAAGTTGGGGAAGTGTCCCTCTTTTCCCTTTAAACCCTAGCCCATCAATAAGATTTTCAAAATCTTGCCATACACCAGGAAGTTGAAATATAAGTCCATCTAGTTTTGAAATGACATATTTTTCAATGAAATGAAAGGATGTATAGCGAAATTTTTGATAGAGAGTTTCTGCCTCTTTTTCCCAAATATGACACATATTTTCACAAGAAAGTAATATTAATTTGGTGTGAGGGAGGAATTTTTTTGTAATATAAGTCACTTGAGCGGCAATTTGAGTCCAATATTCCTCTTCCAAAAGTATAATATCTGGATTAAGAGATTGTAGAGTTGATTTGAGGTTTTTGAATACAAAAAAATTGAGTTTCCCCGTAAAATATCCCGATAATATAATATGGTGATATTGTTTACCCTCATATTGCTCTGCATATACTTTTTGACCACCACCCTCTAATCCAAATTCTGGAGTTATGAGAGTTATATTGAGGTCATGATATTCTGATAAAGCTTCAATTTTAGCTCTATAGGCAGAATAGACATAGGCATGAGATAGAATAATGAGATTAAGAGATTTTTTCATATATAGTAGTATACCATAATACCTATATTATTTACGTATTCTCTTAGCCCCCTCCCAAGAATCATTATCTGCTAGGGGATAATCAAAATAAACTCTTGCACTAGTTACATCACATATATGAGCTAGTGCGGCAAGAGGTCCCATAGCACGATGTTTTCCAGAATAATCTTTACCCTCACCCTCTACATATCTAAGGCCATTCTTCTGTTCCTCTGTTAATAGTATGCCATATTCTTTGAGTTTCTTTTCTCGGAATATATGTTGTTTTTCCGGATTATCCATATGGGGTTTATTCTCTAACTTTCCGTCGTCTCCCACATCATATCTCCAAGGCTTTTCTATATCATGTAAATAGAGAACTAATAGCACATCAGATAATGAAAAGGGTAATGGGCGTAGAGAACTTAATGTAGTATAAAGTACTATTGCAATATTCATAACTTCCTGCACATGATCATAATATCCTCCAAGCCAAGCATGATGATTATGAGCTCCACCTTGTACAGTCTGAAATAATTCTAAATTATCTGCTAAAATATTCTTACAAGCCGTGCGATTAGACTCTTCAATCATTTCTAGCATTTGCTCAAGGGAGTGGTAGGGGGTAGGCATAAGTATAAAGATTATAATATATGATTATTTTTATTACACCTTTCGAAGGCAAGTTGAATTAATTTATCAATCAAATCAGGGTAAGAAATACCAGATGCTTCCCAAAGTTTAGGATACATACTGGTTTTTGTAAATCCAGGCAAGGTGTTAATCTCATTTACAAAAATTTGTCCATCATCAGTTAAGAAAAAATCTACTCTTGCCAAGCCCTCACAAGATAGGGTTTGGAATGTTTTTATAGCTAAATTTTGAACTTTCTCACTGATAGAAGTAGGTATTTTAGCTGGGATTTGTAAATCAGCTCCTTTTTGGTCTATGTATTTTGCATCATAAGAATAAAGATCAGTATTAACAATAATTTCACCTGGAATAGAAGCAATAGGATTATCATTACCCAGTATGGCACATTCAATTTCTCTGCCTTTAATAAATTCTTCTATTATAATTTTGTTATCAAATTCAAAAGCCTTTTCAATAGCATTATTATACCCATTCTCATCAGTGACTTTACTTACTCCAATAGAGGAACCCATATTTGCTGGTTTAACAAATACAGTAGAACCTAGATTATCTTTAATCGTTTGAAAGCTAGGTATAGATTGACTAGATTTTAGAGTTATAAATTTAGCAATTGATATGCCAGCATCTCTCAATAATCTCTTCATAATGTCTTTATCCATTCCAATAGCGGAACCAAGTACGTCAGCTCCAACAAAAGGAATATTAGCAAGTTTTAATAATCCTTGCACAGTCCCGTCCTCCCCAAATGGACCGTGTAGAATAGGGAAGGCAACATCGATTTTTCTACTATGCTCTAATTCATCAAAGATATGAGGTAAATACTCCACAAGAGATTCTGATGTATTCAATTCAATTAGCTTTGGGCTATCTGAATTTAACAGTAGATTTGATGTAGTATTTGATATCCATTTACCAGATTTATCTATACCAATTAAAATTGGATTATATTTATCTTTATCAATAGCCTCAATAATATTATTTGCTGATAATAGAGATATCTTATGTTCGGCAGACTTACCTCCGCATAATATAGCAACATTGATTTTTTTACTCATATAATTTAAGTTTATATATTTTATTATAGCATATTGGGGGTTATGATGTGTCTATCCTAATTTCGAGATTATCTAAAAATTTACAAATGAATCACTTTGTACTATCTTTTTGAGCTAAAAACTCATCTATTCTGCGATTTTGTATTGGTAAAACCAGGTAGCGAAGACAAGTAATTATTGGCTTGAGAATAATAGGGCATTTAGTGTTAAATAATGTCGCATCCATGATGACTAGCTGATTATTATTCAAAACAAATATATTACTCATACATTTTTTAAAAATACCTTTTTGACCGATTAAATCAATCTCAGGTTGTCCATCTTTATACATCTGGTGATAGCAATCAACAATTTTTAGGAATTGCTGATATAAAATTTTATTATCGAGATCTTTTGCCGTCAGATGATGTCCGGTAATTTTTGGTTGAAGTTGTGCAAAATAGCCCTTATTTTTTGAAATAACAATTTCAGTATTTAAAAGAAATTCACCAAAATATTGTTTACTTATTTCAAGCTCTTTATGAGCCCACTGAAGCCCCTTCTTTTTGCCGTAAAAAAAATGGATAAGTGAAAATTTAATTACTTTATCAACATCATAGGAGTAAACAAGATGTTCACTCCCAAAAGAAAGTAGTTTGCCCCTTTTGCTTTTATTGTATTGATACATAGGTATAATGGTTTAATATATAAAGTTTTGGTGGATAATAAAGATATTTTGTGTTCAGCAGATTACTCTTCACATAATATAGCAACATTGATTTTTTTACTCATATAATTTAAGTTTATATATTTTATTATAGCATATTTGGGGAGGTGTGGTGAGCTTATACATATACTTGTATAAGATAAATAAAAGGTATATTATATTGATAAGGGTGTGTTTGTATATCCTAATGTTCAATAGAATAGCGTTTACACATTAATTATTTTCTTATTACTCGTATGATAGAAGGATTGCTTTTTGATATGGATGGAGTTGTAATTGATAGCGAACCGTTTAATGATAAGGCTTGTGCTGACTTGTTGAAAATATTTGAAAAACCTTATGACAGAGATATTATTAAACCTTTGATGGTGGGTAAATCAGATATTGAAGGAATGAACATTCTTGTTAAACATCACAAAGTGCCTCTTTCGGGAAAAGAATTCAATGAACGTAGAAAAGAAAATAAAAAAAAGTTTTACAAAGAAGAAATTCCTTATATGGAGGGATTTAATGAGTTTTTTTCAAAAATAGTAAAATATTTTAATTGCCCTGTAGCTATTGTTACGGCTTGTAGTAAAGAATATTTTGACTTAATTGATAAAAGATTAAAAATAAGTAAAAAATTCAACGGAAATATTTTTCGTTCTGAAATGGTTACAAGACATAAACCAGCACCAGATATTTATCTTTTTGCAACAAAAAAACTCAATATAAATCCTGAAAAATGCTTAGTTATTGAAGATTCACCATCAGGAATAATAGCAGGATACAGAGCGGGGTCTAAAGTTATTTCTATAACATCTACTTTTTCAAAAGAAACACTCATTCAAAACATTCAAAAAACAGATAAAAACATAGATTTTAAAAAGATTTTATTCATAGATAAGTTTAATGAAAAAAATATCCAAAAAATCATTCAATTCTCAAAAGACTAACCATATTTCGTAAAGAAAGAGTGGAGGTGATACATATTTATGTACACACTGTTGTCTACGATCTGTCTCATCTTATTCAATAGGACGAATACATCGTGGGAAAATTAGATATAAAATAAAAGATGTATAAACAGTTAAGAAAACTATCTACTTTTTACTTAAGCAGAAGTGAGAGGATTCGGTCACAGATAATTTTCCTGACGGTAAATTTCCGCGACCCCGTCTCGCTGTGTTCGCCTTGTGCTTAGCACAAACTCACACCGGGCTGCGACTTTCTCATCCTCACGGGAGCAATACCAGTGCTCTCTCCACTTCTCCAGAGATTGGTTGTATCTATCAATATAAATACCGATAGATACAACAATATGCGGAAGTGAGAGGATTCGAACCTCTGGTAGGGGTAAACCTACAACAGTTTTCAAGACTGCCGCCTTCAACCGCTCAGCCACACTTCCATTTACACATTATATTATATCATATTTATGCACTTTTGTACATACTATATATAGAGTCTTAAAATTCCCCTCTTGAGGGGTGTACAGCTTTGCTGGACGGGGTGGATAAAACATAAACTAAAACTATATCCACCTCCGGCACTCCGTGCCACCTCCTCCAAAGGAGGACAATGTTTTATACTAATTTGTTATTAGATTATTATATTAGATATAAAGTATGCTATAATATTCATAGAATTTAATATAAAATTTATGGCTGGTATTTGGCGACGCTGGAGAAGATATAAAACAAAATTAAGACAATATGTATCTCAGCATTATCTAAGAGAAATTGTATATGGGGGTAGTGATGGTATTGTGACTACTTTTGCGGTGGTGGCTGGTTTTACAGGGGCTAATGCTAGTGGTTCAGATATGATGGGTTTGACTATTGGGACAGTGGTTTTGTTTGGTTTAGCTAATCTTTTCTCAGATGCAATGTCTATGGGACTGGGGGATTATATGTCTATTAGATCTCAAGAAGATTTATATCAGACTACTTATCAAAAAGAATTAAAGCATTTAGAACATAGTAGTGAATCTTTTAGTAATAGAATTCAGGATAAATTGGTGGAAAAAGGTTTTAATAAAAATGATGCTAAAGAAATTATGCAATTATTTCATAAAAATCCAAAATTTGGGATTGAGTGGTTAATGCGAGAGTATCATGGTATTCCTGATCCTGGTGAGACTAGTCCTATTTTTTCAGCTTTAGCTACGATTGTCTCTTTCTTGTTTTTTGGGTTTATTCCTTTGATTCCTTTTGTTTTTGGGATTACTGATACAACTAAGGCATTTTTATTTTCTATTTCTGGAGTTATTACAGCTTTAATTTTACTTGGGTTAATTAGGTGGAAAGTTGTGGGCTATGGACTGACAAGAGCTTTAGGTGAGACTTTGCTTTTGGGGGGAGTTTCAGCTACGATTGCTTTTATAATTGGAGCTATAATTGGAGCTTAGATTGACTAAAAGTTGTAAAAACGGCATACTATATAAAGAGATAAAATAGTTTACATTATGAGAGTAGCTTTGGTGCATGATTATTTGGTTCAATATGGTGGGGCAGAGCGAGTATTGGAGGTTTTCGCTGAAATGTTTCCTGAGGCTCCAATTTATACTTTGATTCACGACCAGTCCCAACTATATGGAGCTTTTAGTAATAAAAAAATTCGTACTTCTTTTTTACAAAATTTACCTTTTGCCAAAACTAATCATAGGTTATTTCCTGTCTTGATGCCTTTAGCAGTGGAGGATTTAGATTTGACGGCTTATGACTTGGTTATATCTTCTTCTAATAGTTATACTAAGGGTGTAATTACTAGACCAGATGCGATCCATATTTGCTACTGTCATACTCCAATGAGATATGCTTGGGATGATTATCATAGGCATTTTCAGGAATTTAATTATGTGGCTGGGATTAGAAATTTATTACCTTTTGCGATGAATTATATTCGTCTTTGGGATAAAATTTCAGCAGATAGAGTGGATTATTATTTGGCTAATTCTCAAAATGTGGCTCAGAGAATCAATAAGTATTATCGTATGGATGCTGAGGTTTTATACCCGCCAGTTAATACTGAGGTTGACTTTGATGCTAATTTTAAAGGCGAATATTATCTTATGTTAGGTAGGTTCTTACCTTATAAACACTATGATATTGTGGTGGAGGCTTTTGTTAGAAATGGGAAAAAGTTACATCTTGTAGGTTCTGGTCCGGATGAGGAAAAATTAAAGAATATTGCTAAAGGGCATGATAATATTAAATTTTTTGGTAGATTAAGTGATGAAGACTCTCAGAAACAGTTTAGAGGTTGTAAAAGTTTTATATTTGCTTCCGAAGATGATTTTGGAATTGTACCAGTAGAAGCTATGGCAGTTGGTAAACCAGTAATTGCTTATGGTCGTGGTGGAGCTCTGGAGACAGTAGAGGATGGTAAAACTGGGATATTCTTTGATGAGCAAAGTCCAGATTGTATTATAAAGGCAGTTGAGAAATTTGAAAAAATGAAGTTTGACGCAAATTATATTCATAATCACGCTCAAAAGTTTTCTAAAGATGCTTTTAAACATAATTTCTATAAATTTTTAGAAAAATATGATATTATGTAACATATAATTAATAAACTTTCATGGATATATATAAGACTTTTTTTAAAAAAAACGCACTATTCTTGAGTATAATAACTATAGTTGGCATTAGTGCTGGTCTTGCAATTACCAGAATATTACCAGCATCTTATGATGTATCTTTAGCTATTAACATTGAAAGAAAAGTCGAGAATACAGGACAATTTTATACTTATGATGGATATTATGCCATTCAAGCCACTGAATTATTTGGTAAAAGTGTAGCTAGTTGGTTTGTTACACCAGATTTTGTAGAGGATGTTTTGAAAAATTCAGATAAGTCCAATCTAGATAAATTATCAGTAAAAGACTTTAGGAGAATGTTTACACCAGAGCAAGTTTCAGCTAATTTGGTTGAAGTTAGATTTGGAGTAGACAGTGTAGATTTAGGAAACACTTTAACAGATTCAATCTCAAGTAGCATTGTTTCATATATGCAAAGTAGTGATATTAAAGATTATAATATATTCGTTGGAACTCCAGTAATTAGACAATTAAATTATAACCCAATTTTATTTTCTCTAGGAGGAGCCTTTTTAGCAATTGCCATTGGTATTAGTATAGCTGCTATTAGACAGCATTATTGGAAAAAATGAATATTGGGATAGACGCCCGGGGGATTAGAGATGGTTTTAAGGGAGGTGTCGGAGAATATACACAGCATATAATTAAGGCTCTTAGTCAATATTCAGATTTACACTTAGAAACTTTATCTACAGGATTAAGACAATCTCCTGGTATAGAGGGGATCAAAGATACTTGGGTTAGCTACCCCAATAAAGTATTGAATTTATCATTAAAATTAGCTTCACAACCCTATATAGATAATCTATTTAGTAAATCTCCTGACAAAATTTGGATGCCCAATTGGAATATTACGGCAATAAGTCCAGAAACTGAATTGATATTAACAGTACATGATATTGCCTTTCGTATTTTACCCGAGGTATTCTCTCGGCGAATGCGATTATGGCATCAATATATTGGTATAGAAAAACTTCTCAAAAGAGCTAATACTATTATCGCCGTATCCGAGTCTACTAAAAGAGATTTAATAGATATATATGATATAAATCCCGAAAAAGTACAAGTTATTTATTCTGGCATTGATCCATTATTTCGCCAAGCAATACAGCAAGATGCAATACAAAGAGTAAAAAAACGCTATCAACTCCCTGAACGCTATATATTATATTTAGGGACTATTGAGCCGAGGAAAAATATACAATTATTAATACAAGCCTTTGAAAACTTAGCCAGCAAGGATACAGATATACGACTCGTAATAGCAGGAGTAAATGGTTGGCTATATCATCAAATACATACTATTATAGACAAATCTCCCTATCGGGATAGAATATTGAGAATAGGTTTTGTAGAGGTTGAAGATAAGCCAATAGTATATCATTTGGCACAAATTTTTGTGTATCCGTCTCTGTATGAAGGTTTTGGTTTTCCACCATTGGAGGCTATGGCTTCGGGTACTCCGACTATTGTAGCTAATAATTCAGCTTTTCCTGAAATTGTGCTTGATGCAGCCTACAAAACCTCACCTTATGATGTATTAGAATTAACTGATATAATGCATACTTTACTCACGGATAGCAATATACATACATATTATACAGAGCTTGGACTCAAGCGTAGTCTAGATTTTGATTGGAATAATACGGGTAAACAAGTATATGAAATATTGGGCAGATAAAATAACATATAGTATTGACAAAATTGTAAAAATGTGATATAATCTTTTCGAAAATGCACATTTAAAAATGACTCCTGATTCTTTTGTCTACGAAGCAACCCTCTTCTACGAGGAAGGTTTTAAGTTCGGAAAGAACAACAACCAATGCTACAAGTGGAATATCAAGGGCCCCTTTGGCTTAACGGCCTCAGGAGAGTTCTGGTTGGAGAATCAACCAGCCTGGCCTCGTGTTGTCGCTCGAGGTATGAAGGGTTGTGTTTTGGGACCCCAAGACCTTAACGGTACCGAGGGTGGACTGCTTGGAAGCATTTATGCTTCGAGAATTTATGCACCCTCTAAGGAGCAAGTTCTACTTGACATGGAGGCCAGGATCAGGGAGAGGTTTCACGAAGCTCTTATGCTTCGTGAAGAGCATGTCCCTGGGAGGTCCATTGTCCCAATAACGGACACCTATGAGATGGTGGGAATCAACCGAAAGAACTCAGATGGGTATCGAATCACGACCCATTATGAGTTCACCTCACCAGAAGTGGCTTTGCGCTCTGCTAGGGGAGAACAACTCCCGCAGTGGAAAACAAACGTCATCCGGGTGTGATAGCTCAGCAACTATCTCAATTACCCGCTTCTTCACAGAGGCGGGCTTTTTTCTTTATATATAATGTATTTACAGATAATGACCTTTATCATTATTATAGTAAACTAGTTCTAGAGAGTGTCTTGGTATTTGATTGGACTCAAACTGTCCGAGAGATGAGAGGGGTATTTATCAAAATGTATTGATAAAATTACTAAAATGTGATATAAGTATATTTGTTCTAAGGCTTTAAACCATGTCCGTTTTAAAAGTTAATGCACAGCCCCACTTCATTGGAGGGTTTGAAGACCTTTCTCTGATGGGAGCAAGCGGAATATTGAAGGGGGCGATTTCTACTAATTGGACAATCACTCTTAAAGGGGGATTTAATGGTAGATCTCTAATTATTAATCAAACGGTTTCTGAATTAGTTCCGGGACTCATAATGGCAGGAGTGAGTTCAGTACTTTTCGTTGTGTCTCCACGAACAAAGTGTGGGTTTGTAAAATCTTTTGAAGTGAATGATGTTTGGAAACCATCCATTCTTGATCCAGGTTCCGGGGAATCGGATGATCGACCCGAGGAATTTTGCATTAGGGGTGAGGTAATTAGGGTAGGTAGGAATCATATGCGGGGGCGCTATGTTGCTGTCCGCGTATTAAGAAGTTATTATGTCTCTGTAGATTTGTTACCCTTATCTATATTTCTGAATGAGGGAGACTTTGTTGAGATTACAGCCACGCTCTCCCAATATAATCGGCTTCGCGCCAATTATGTGTGGGTATTAAATTCCAGTAATTTTACTAGTAGTTCTCAGAACAGCAGACAGTACCAACAATATAGGCGTCATAAAGTTAGGCGTTAAGCCTTCTATAAGTTCCACTTATTCGCCCGTACACCCACCATAGTGTGCGGGCTTTTTTCTTTATAATTTGACGAAATAGATAATTCAATATAGACTACTAGAGAATTAAATATATACGATATGTCCAAAGCCCTTATTATTGTAGAGTCTCCCACCAAGGCAAAAACAATTGGTAAATTTCTGGGAAGAGATTATACAGTTATTTCTTCTATGGGGCATATTCGAGATTTGCCAAAATCTAAAATTGGGGTTGATGCAGCTAAGGATTTTGAAATTACTTATGAAATCCCAGATAAAGCAAAGAAGACAGTAACTGAACTCAAAAAATTAGCTAAAATGAGCGGGGAGGTAATACTCGCAACTGATGAAGACCGAGAAGGAGAAGCTATATCTTGGCATTTAGCACATATTTTGAAATTAAAACCTGAAACTGCCAAAAGAATGGTATTCCATGAAATCACCGAATCTGCTATTCAAAAAGCTTTGGCGAGTCCCAGGCATATTGATATTAATTTGGTTGATGCTCAGCAAGCAAGGCGAGCTCTGGATCGTTTGGTTGGATATAAATTATCCCCATTTTTATGGCAAAAAGTACAGCGAGGTTTATCTGCTGGGCGAGTACAATCTGTGGCTCTCCGCCTCATAGTAGATAGGGAGAGAGAAATAGAAGCTTTTCAGAAAGAAGAATATTGGTCTATTGAGGGCCTTTTCTTGAGTGGGGATACTTCTCTTGATATTCCAGCAAATCTTACGCATATTGGAGGAAAACGGTTAGATAAATTTGCCTATAAGACAGAAAGTGAATCACAAAATTTGGTATCTGAATTGCAATCCTTATCCTATAAGGTACAATCCATAGAGAATAAATCTGTTTCTCGAAATCCCTATCCTCCTTTTATTACTTCATCTCTACAACAAGATGGGGCAAGAAGATTATATTTTTCTGCTAAGCAAACTATGATGGTGGCTCAGCAATTATATGAAGGTGTGTCTCTGGGGGCAAAAGGGCAAACAGGACTTATTACCTATATGAGAACTGATTCTACCAATTTATCTGGGCAGGCAATTGCAGCGGCAAAAGCTCAAATCACGAAACAATTTGGGGAAAGCTATTATCAGGTGAGACAATTCAAAACTAAAGCTAAGAATGCGCAAGAAGCTCATGAGGCTATTCGTCCGACTGATCCGAGTCTGACTCCGGAGGATGTGAAGCCGTATCTCGATGATAAACAATACAAATTATATAGTCTTATTTGGGGGCGATTTATGGCAAGTCAAATGAAGCCCGCTCTATTCGATACTATGAATGTGGCTATTACTGATACCAAATCGGAGAATTATACATTTACTGCTACCGGGAAATCGCTAGTCTTTGATGGATTTATGCGAGTATATGATATTAAATCAGAAGATGTATTGCTACCGCGTATCAATCAAGGAGAGACTCTCACAACTCAGGATATTAGAGGAGAACAGCATTTTACTCAACCCCCAGCTCGCTATAGTGAAAGTAGTTTGGTCAAGGCTCTTGAGACAAATGCAATTGGACGGCCATCTACCTATGCCTCGATTATATCTACTATTCAGACAAGAGGATATGTTATTAAGAATGATGATAGACGATTTGCTCCAACTGATATTGGGAAAGTAGTTACTGATATGTTGGTACAGCATTTCCCACAAATTGTAGATATTGATTTTACTGCTAAAGTAGAACAGCAATTTGATGAAATCGCAATAGGCAAAGACACCTATCAAAAAACAATGGCAGATTTTTATGTGCCATTTGCTAAAAATTTGAAAGATAAGGAGAAAAGTGTAGAGCGACATCGAGATATTATTGAAAATAGACCTTGCCCCGAATGTGGTAATCAGCTTGAAATAAAGCGAAGTAAATTTGGTAAATTCATAGCTTGTACCAATTATCCTGAATGTAAATATACTGAGCAAAGCGATGAGGAAAAGCAATTGCAGGCAGACTTTGGTGGAGAAAAATGTCCTAATTGTGCAGACGGGATGATGGAGGTGAAATCTGGAAGATTTGGACCATTTTTGGGATGTTCTAATTATCCCACTTGTAAAACAATTAAAAAAATTGAGCATAAAACTGGTGAAAAATGCCCAGAATGTGGTGTGGGGGATATGGTATTCAAAAAAGGAAAGCGAGGACCATTCAAAGCTTGTAATCGGTATCCAGATTGTAAATATATAGAAGGAGCAAAGAAACAAGCAGGGAATTATACAGCAAAAAGTAAAAAGAAATCTACTACTGTGAAAAAATCGACACCTAAGAAAAAAGCGAGTGCTAAGAAATAGTGTTAGTTGACAAAAAACTGTAGACGGAAAAGTCAAAAAAGTGGAAAATCCTACCTTAGATTATGTGGGATTTTGGGGGCATGCATTTATAGCGATACAAAATATACCAGACAAAGGGTATGTATATAGACAATTTAAGACCACTAAGGAATGGGTTGATGAGTTCTTAACCCAAAAAAGGACAGGAATACCAGATCTAGAAACTTGGATAAAGACAATCGTTGCAGAGAATAGGGATAAGTAAAAATTTCAAAAGGGGATGTCGTATTGGTATCCCTATTTTATTTTACATATTGTGGATAAATTTATTTGACATGGGATAAAAATATATGTATAATGGTAAAAAGTGGTAAAAAGTGGAAATAAATGGTGAATATATGTTCATAGGAGAATACAGCCATAATATTGATGATAAGGGAAGGCTTGCTGTCCCCAAAAAATTTCAAGAAGACTTGAAAGCTGGGCTTGTTGTGACAAAGGGTTTGGATAATTGTCTATGGGTTTATACTTATGAATCTTGGAGAGAATTAGCTACAAAACTTAGTAAGCTACCTATTAGTAGTACTAATAATAGAGCTTTTAGTCGATTAATGTTAGCGGGAGCTATGGATGTGTCTTTAGATAAACAGGGGAGGATTGTATTGCCTGATTATCTAAGGAATTATGCTAAGTTAGGTAAAAAAGTTGTGATTACTGGTTTATTTGATAGATTAGAAATTTGGGATGAGTCTGAATGGCAGGGTTATAAAGAGAAGACTGAGGCAGAGTCTGCTGAAATAGCGGAGCAGTTAGCAGATTTAGGAGTATAATTATGTCTGATTTAAAACATATTCCAGTTTTAAGAGATGAAGCAATACAAGGGCTTTCTATTCGTGATGATGGTGTTTATGTAGATGCTACTGTTGGTTTTGGTGGTTACACAGATATGATTTCAGATCAAATTGTGTCTGGAAAAGTTATAGGTATTGATGCTGATAAACAAGCTTTAGCTTTAGTTGAGAAAAGATTTTATTCTCAAGTTAGTGAAGGAAAGATTATTCTAAAACATAGTAACTTTAGATTTATTGAACAAGTTTTGGCAGAATTGAGAATTAATTCAGTAGATGGAATTGTTGCTGATTTGGGATTATCCTCTATGGAGCTAGATGATATATCTAGAGGGTTTAGTTTTAAAACTGAGGCTCCACTTGATATGCGCTTTGATATCAGTTCTGATGGTATGACGGCTGCAGATGTTGTTAATTCTTATTCTCAGGATAATTTAGCTAATTTATTTCGCGATTTGGGAGACGAACCTTTCTCCGGTAGAATTGCTAGAGTTATTGTGGAGGCTCGTAAAAAGCAAACCATTTCTACAACTACAGAATTAGTAGGTTTAATTTTATCTATTGTACCATCTAAATTTGTAAAAAAAACCATTCATCCAGCAACTAGAGTTTTTCAAGCTTTGAGAATGGAGGTTAATGATGAGATTGGTGCCTTGAACTCTCTTTTGGCCTCTGCTTTGAATGTGCTTAATGCTTCTGGTAGATTAGTAGTTGTATCTTTCCATTCTGGGGAGGATAGAATTGTAAAAAACACTTTTCGTGAGTGGAAATCTCAGGGATTTGTAAATATTTTGACTAAAAAGCCTATTACTCCTTCTGAGATAGAATTGAGTACTAACCCAAGATCTAGTTCTGCTAAACTACGTATTATTGAAAAAATTTAAATATATGAAAATACAACCAATTTATACTTTAATCTCCATAGTGCTTTTATTAGGAGTGGTTTATATTGCTGAGACGAATAACCTTTGGGTTGTTAGTTATACTTTAGCTGATGAAAAAAAAGAAATGGATGATGTTAAACAATACTATACTCAATTAAACACCCAGATTGCCCAATATAATTCTATTCGTAATGCAATGTCTAATCCTGAAATTATAGCTATGGAAAAATCAGAGTTTATTTATTTAGATCAGAATGGGGCTTTGGTAAAAAAATAATTTATGTCAGCTAAGGGATCTCAAAGTAGTAATAAAATAATTAGAAAAAAAGCAAAGGAAAATTGGAGATTCTGGACTTTGATTAGCGGTATAGTTCTTATATTTGGAGTTCTTATTGTGAGATTATTTCAAATTCAAATTTTAGAACATGAGAAATATAAAGCTAAGGCTGAAAATAAGCATCAAGGGGAGTTTAAATTATTTGGAGACAGGGGTAATATATATTTTCAAAATATTAAATCTGGAGATAATTTCCCAGTTGCAATTAATTTAAGTAGTTATGATGTTGGAATAGATTCCAATTTTATTAGTCAACACAATGAGTCTAATAAGGTTCAAATTAAAGAAATTATTGAACAGAATTTTCCAGATATAGATAAATCTAAATTAGAAGAAGAACTGAATAAAACTGATAGTAAATATTATATTTTTGCTAGAGATGTACCAGAGTCTATTGTTAATCCTATTAAAGATAAAAAGCTTCGAGGCTTGATTTTGGAAAAAAAATCTACAAGGTATTATCCAGAAAAAAACTTAGGATCTCAAATTATAGGATTTGTATCTAAAAATGATAAAGTTGGGCAGTATGGAATTGAGCAGTATTATGATGAGCAATTAAAAGGACAGGATGGATTAGCTAAAGTGGAAGCCAAAGATAGGAGAGGAGTGTGGCTAGCTAACACAGATATACAGAAGCAGGATGCGGTCAATGGGTCTAATATTGTTTTAACGATTGATCATACTTTACAATTTAAATTAGAGGAAGTTTTAGATGAATTGGCGAAAGAATATAAAACAAAAGTTGTTTTGGGAGCTATTATGAACCCTAAAACTGGTGATATATTAGCAATGGCCTCTACTCCCAGCTTTGATGCTAATGAGTATAATAATGTTAATGATATTGGGGTATATAAAAATCCCTTCGTATCCAGTCGTTATGATCAAGGATCTATTTTTAAGCCAATTACAGTTGGAATTGGGCTTGATAAAGGTGTTATTACCCCAAACACCACTTACGAGGATAAAGGTAAGGAAATAATCAATACCTTTGAAGTATCAAATTGGTCTAATAAGGCTTATGGGATACAAAGTATGAGTTATGCTTTAGAAAACTCTTTGAATTTAGGTATGATTTTTATTCAGCGTAAATTAGGTAGAGATGCTTTTATGTCAGGAATACTAGATCAATTTCAAATAGGTAATAAAACAGGTATTGATTTACCAGGAGAAGTTAATAATGATATTAGTAACTTAACAAAATTAGCTAGAGATGCTAGGGAAATTGACTATGCTAACATATCTTTTGGACAGGGTATATCAATTACTCCAATTAGAATGTTAACTTCGTTCAATAGTATTGTTAATGAGGGTAAAATTATGAAGCCAAGAATTGTGAAGTCAATTCAAGCTCCAGATGGAAAAACGCAAACTTTTGAGCCAGAAATACAAGGACAATCTATGTCAGCGGAAAGTGCTAAACAATTATCAGAGATGCTAGTAGATGTTGTGGAAAAAGGATCTGCTAAATCAGCTTCAGTATCTGGTTATAGCATAGGTGGAAAGACTGGTACAGGACAAATTTTAGTTGATGGTAAATATATTAAAGATGGAGGTCCAACTTATCAGTCCTTTATAGAATTTGCTACTTTAGACAATCCAAAGTATACTTTACTTATATCTCTTGATAGTCCACAGGGATCAAGGTTTGCGGATGGTTCTGTTGTTCCAAAGGTGAAAGGACTGAATGAGTTTTTATTGAATTACTTTGCTATTCCCCCAGATAAATAAATCTAATATAGAGTGTTATGAAATTTCTAATATATCGAATCTTAAAATATACTAGTAAAAAATTATTAAAAAGATATAATCCTACTATTATAGGTGTAGTTGGTAATGTGGGTAAAACAAGTATGAGGGCTAATATGGTTTTATTTTTAGAACAATTTAGTCCAGTTGGAACTAATATTGATAATTATAATACCCCTATAGGAATTACCTTATCTTTTATTGATGAAAAATTTCCTGGAAAAAATATTTTTGCTTGGCTTAGAATTATATTCAAATCTTTATCTAAATCTTGGTTTGGAGATAGTGAGTTTGCACCCATTTGGGTTTTAGAAATTGGGGTTGATACTCCAGGAGATATGGATGAATTCATAACAGATTTTTTGAAGTTTGATGTAGTTGTATTCGGTTTTATTGGAGAACATCCTGTTCATTTAGCTCAATTTAAGGATAGAAAACAATTAATTCAAGAAGATGCCAAGATATTAAGGGCTTTGAAATCAGATGGAACTCTTATTATAGATGGGGATGATGTCGTATTAAAACCTATTTATCGTAAAAGAGGAAATGTAATTACTTTTGGATTTGGAGATACACATATAAAGGCTTCTGATTTTAAGGTTGCTATTGAATCTGTTAATTCTGAAGAACAATGGTCTAATTATTATAGTAGTATTGTACCTAAAGGTAAGTTTAAAGTTGAATATAAGGGTAGTAGTATACCATTTCAGGTAGATTATGTTTTGGGGAAACATCAGGTAAACTCGATCTTGCCATCTATTGCATTGGGGCTAGTAGATGGTATGAATTTAGTTGATATTTCACAACAAATAAAGAAAATTGTTCCTGTTAGGGGTAGACTCAGATGTCTTGAGGGTATAAAAGATACTTTGTTAATAGATGACACTTATAATGCGGCTCCTGCTGCTATGGCTATGGCTTTAGATGCAGTTTCTCGGCTTAATGTAAAGGGAGTTCGCAAAGTAGCGGTTTTAGGTGAAATGAAGGAATTAGGTCCTGATTCACAAGCTATTCATCAAGATATTGGAGCTTTAGCCGCTGAAATAGTAGATGTATGTATTTGTGTTGGAGAGGGTGCTAAAGATATTCTATTGGCTTTTCATAAACACAATCCTAGTGGGTTATATCATTGGTTCAAAAATTCTGAAGAAGCAGCTTCCAAAATAGTTGACTTTATTACGGCAGATGATATTATTATAGTAAAGGGTTCACAGTCATCTAGGATGGAAAAAGTTTCTTTAGAGTTATTATCTAATAAAAGATATCGTAAAGAATTATTAACTAGACAGTCAGCAGAGTGGCTGTAAATTGAAATATATGAAAAAAACAGAGCAATCATTTAAGCAGATTTTCAGTGAATTAGAGACACTTACTAAAGAATTGGAAAATAATGATGTGATTGAGTTAGAGAAGGGAGTTCAGTTATTTGAAAAAGGTATGGAGCTCTCTAAAATATGTCGATCAAAACTAAGTATAATGGAGAATAAAATTATAAATATAAAGAATAAATATGCTAATAATGAAAAAGATTAAATATAATTTGCTTTTACTGTCTATAATATTTATATTACCAAATATTGCGTTTGCTGACACAGGTGATAAAATTGTATACACTAACTGTGAGATTCAGTCTTATGAGGAACAATTAGCTGATAATTTTTATTTAGTAGATAATGTTGATGCTAACCAAAGTTGTGTTGTTAAGTCTATTCCAGATCAAAGAATTCACCTAACTTCTAATGATTCAAATTATGAAGATCAATGGGCATTAAAAAATGTAGGCCAATCTATTCTAGGTCAATCTGGACTATCTGGTGTTGATGTTGACTTTACCAATGCCTATCCTAAAATATCTAATATAGCTAAAGGTAATACTAAAATTGCCGTTATTGATACAGGTGTAACTATTATACCAGAGCTTTCTGGTCAGATTTTGTCTGGTTATAATTTTATTAATAATTCTAACAATGCTAATGATGATAATGGTCATGGTACATTTATCTCTAGTATTATTGCCTCTAAAGTTAATAACTCAACAGGTATTGCTGGGATTAACGATAGAGTCAATATTTTGCCACTAAAAGTTTTAGACTCAGAGGGTAAAGGTTTTTTGTCAGATTTAATCAAAGCAATTCAGTATTCCATAGATCAAAATGTATCTATTATTAATCTTAGTCTAGCTTCTACTTCATTTGACCCTATTCTTAATAATATTATTGAATCGGCTTATCAAAGAGGGGTAATTGTTGTGGCTGCTGCTGGTAATAGTGGTATTAATATTACATCGCCTAATGTTTCCCCTCTAAATAATGATGGTAATAAAAATTGGGTTGTTGGTGTTGGTGCAATTGATAATAAAGGTAATAGACCAAATTACTCAAATTATGGGCTAGGGGTAGATGTTGTAGTGCCGGGAGATAAAATTTTAGGTTATAATAACAATAATGTTTTAGAATATAGGTCTGGAACTTCTATGGCAGCGGCTATAATGACTGGGGTTTTATCAGCTTGGAGAGATTATTATGGAGAATTAAATACTGACGAGGCTCATAATCTTATTAAAAGCTCAAGTAAGTCTTTAAGATTGATTTCTATGGATAGTGTTATGACAAGACGAAATTATCCAAATGGTTCTCTAATAAGAACTTCTAATTCAGGTGTTTATCTTATAAAACAAGGAGTCAAGAGGCCAATTATTGATCCAATTATATTCTTGTCCTATTATTATAAATGGCAAGATATTTTAGTGGTGAGCGATGTTAGTTTCAACTCTATTCCTACGGGAGATGCTTTACCTTTAAGAGAAGGATTTTTGATTTCTGATAAAGATAAGGTATATGTTATAGAGCAGGGTATGAAAAGACCTATTGCTTCACCAGAAGTGTTTTTAGGGTTAGGATATAAATGGGGTAATATATCTAGTGCTTCTAATTCAGTATTGGATTTACATCCTACAGGCTCAATTATATCTGATATAAATCAAATCCCAAATGGTAGTGTAGTATTTTCTGAAGGTACAGGTGCTTATTTAATAGAGAATGGTAAAAAACTACCTTTCTCTACACCATATACTTATCTTTCTAGGTATAGCTGGAGTGATTTAATTAAGATTAGACTGACTTTGTTAAACTCTTTTCCTACAGCCAATGAAGTGTATCCTCAAGAAGGTTCAATTATTAGAGATGATGGAGCTGTGTATTGGATAGAAAATAATACTAAGCGTCCATTCGCATCTCCACAGGCTTTCCTTGGGATGGGTTTGTCTTGGGGTAGAGTTATTTATCCTCCTTTGACTGTGTTGAATAGTTTGTCTAAAGGTGATATTATACAATAAATATTATTAATAAAATATATACTATGAAAAAAAGAATAGCAATTAATGGTTTTGGAAGAATTGGGCGAACAGTATTAAAAATTTCCCTTTTACCTCCATATAATGAGCAGTTAGAAATCGTGGCTGTAAATGATTTAGGAGATGTACAAAATCTAGCTTATTTAGTGAAATATGATTCGGTTTACGGTACTATTCCACAAGAAATATCAGTTATAGAAAGGGAAGGAAAGCCATATATTAAAATTGATAGTCAAGAAATTTTAGTTTGTTCTGAAAAAGATCCATCTAATTTACCTTGGGGTAATTTGGGTATTGATGTTGTAATTGAATCTACTGGTTTTTTTACTAGTACTGAAAAATCTAAAGCTCATATTGAAGCTGGAGCAAAAAGAGTCGTTATCTCAGCACCTACTAAAGATGAGACTCCAATAGTAACTCCATCATTGAATGAAGACTCTCTTAAAGATGTACTTATTAGCTCTAATGCATCTTGTACTACTAATGCTACTAACCCAGTAGCTTCAGTTATTCATGAGGCTCTAGGTATTGAAAAAGCTTTATTATCTACAGTTCATGCTTATACTGCTACACAATCTTTAGTAGATGGTATGGCTGATCCAAGTGATTTGAGAAGAGGCAGAGCTGGAGCACAAAATATTATACCCTCTACTACTGGTGCAGCAAAAGCTGTTAGTAAGGTTATCCCTGATTTAGCTAATAAATTTGATGGAGTGGCAGTTAGGGTTCCCGTAGTAGGGGGGTCTTTAATAGACTTGACAATGTTAGTTTCAAGAGATACTACAGTTGAGGAAATTAATCAGATTTTGACTAATGCTGCTGAATCTGAAAAATGGAAAGGTATTCTAGGTGTTACAAATGCTCCAATTGTGTCAACCGACATATTAAAAACTTCTTATGGTAGTTTAGTGGCCTTAGATTTGACTCAAGTAGTGGATGGAGATTTAATCAAAGTTATGGCTTGGTATGATAATGAATGGAGTTATACATCAATGTTGATGAAACACGTTGTCACTGTTCTTAACTTTCTATAAAAGTCTTCATATATTATGATATAATATATTTATAAATTATAGATTGTTTTATATGTCTACTATATTTACAAAAATAAGAGAAGGTCTCATTTCAGGATTTATATTCGACGATAATGGTGAATTTTTTGTTATTCATACTAATAATCCAATTCAGTTAGGACATTTATTAGTAATTCCGTATAATGAGACAGATTATATTTTTGATTTAGATGATAGTACTTATGATAAATTGTGGAAATATGTAAAAAATATATCTATTCGTTTACAACAAGTTACAGGAGCTAAAAAAATTGCAATTAAAGTTGAAGGTATGGAGGTTAATCATGTACATATACACTTAATTCCTATTAATAATCCTTCAGATATGTTGGAGCATACCAAGGTTACAGCTCAAGAAATAATAGATTTGCAAAATAGATTCAAACATTAAATTATGTCTAAAAAAGAGACTATATCTAATACAAAGATTAAAAGTGAAGCCAAGAGAACAATATTAGGGGTTACATTTGTTGCTTTTTCAATACTAAGTTTTTTATCTTTCTTTTCTTCAGCAGGAGTTTTTGGTAACAGTATTAACAATAGCTTTTCTTTTTTATTTGGGTTTGCTAAGTTTATATTGCCATTTATATTATTATATATTGGTGTTAAATTATTAGTCAAACCAAAAACAGTTACAAGTTTCTACTATATAAATTTGTTAGCTTTATTAAATTTATTTATATTATTTTTAGGTCTGTTGCAATTTGTACAATTTGATAATTCTGAACAGTCTTTAGAGAATGCGAAAAATGGTGTTGGAGGAGGTTATATTGGTTATTATATAGGAGCATTGATTAAATATGTATTCGGTGAATTTGGTGGTTTTATAGCTATAATAACTGGTATTAGCATCTCTGCTATTATTTTACTTAATAGAGCAATACACCTTGATGGTTTGATATCATTGATGAAACCTATATTTTCTAAAGAAACTAAGATAGAGGATGTTCATCAAGATAATAAAGATAATTCCCAAATTAATTCTAATAGAATTTTTAATCAAGAAGCTAAAGTAGAAGAATTAGGTGATAAGGTAATATCAAATAATAAAGTTATAATCAATAAAATTCCTGAGTGGATGAAAGAAAATCAGTTTAGTTTGCCCACAGTAGATTTATTAGAAAAGGGAAAACTAGATGATGGTCCTAAAAGTGGAGATACCAAAAAAAGTTCAGAAATTATTAAGGGTACATTATCTACTTTTGGTATTGAGGTTGAAATGGGTAAAATTGATGTTGGTCCATCTGTTACGCGATTTATGCTTCGGCCATCTAATGGTATAAAATTATCCAGAATTACTTCATTACAAAATGATTTAGCTCTAGCTATGGCAGCTCAATCAATTAGAATAGAAGCTCCAATTCCAGGAATGTCATATGTCGGCGTAGAAACTCCTAATGCTAAAAGAGCCACAGTGAGAATGAGAGAAATTATGGAGTCTAAAGAGTTCAATGATAATGAATATCACTTACCACTTGCTTTAGGTAGAGACGTTATGAATAAAGTTATTGTCTTTCCATTAGAAAAGATGCCACATTTATTAATTGCAGGAGCTACAGGAGCTGGTAAGTCTATGGGACTGAATGCTATGATTTTAAGTATGTTATATAAAAACCCACCTTCTAAATTAAAATTTATATTTATTGACCCTAAAAGAGTTGAGTTATCTACATATAATGGTATACCTCATCTTTTAACTCCAGCTATAGTTAGTCCCGAGAAAGCTATGAATGCTCTAAATTGGTGTGTAGGAGAGATGGAAAGACGTTATGAAACTTTAGCAAAAGCAGGAGCAAGAAATATATTCACATATAATGAAAAGATTATAGATGGAACTTTGAAATCAGAAAATGATCAAGAATTAGAAATTATGCCATTTATTGTTGTTGTAATAGATGAGCTTGCTGATTTAATGAGTAGTCATAAAAAAGAAGTTGAAGGTTCAATTGTGAGAATAGCTCAGATGGCAAGAGCGGTGGGTATACATCTAATTTTAGCTACGCAAAGACCATCCACAGATGTAATTACGGGTATTATAAAAGCTAATTTACCATCTAGAGTGAGCTTTCAGGTGGCTTCTCAAATTGACTCCAGAACTGTACTAGATATGATGGGAGCAGAAAAATTATTAGGTATGGGAGATATGTTGTTTTTAGGTGGTGATTTATCCAAACCTCAGAGAATACAAGGTCCTTTTGTTCCGGAGAATGAAGTGAAATCTGTTGTTAAGTGGTTAAAAAGTCAAGGAGAAAACCAATATGACAACTCTATTACGGAGTCAGAATCACCTAAACAAATTTATTATGACGGTGGAGTAGATTATGGTAGTGAAGGCACAGACACTTTATTTGAGGAAGCAAAAGACTTAGTGTTACAGAGTGGTAAGGGTTCAGCATCTCTTTTGCAGAGGAGATTAAAGATAGGGTATGCCAGAGCCGCTAGACTATTAGATGAACTAGAAGCAGCTGGAATTGTTGGGCAGGCTGAAGGGTCTAAGCCTAGAGATGTATTGATAGAAAAACATAGTATAGATAATGAATAATCAAAAGATAACTTTAGGATATGTGTTAAGAAAATATAGGTCAAAGTCTAATTTAGATATAGATAGACTATCCTATAAAATATCAACAGACATTGATTATATTATAGCTTTAGAAAAGGGAAATTATAAAATTTTCACATCATTCAATCAAGCCTTGCCAATAATTAGAAAGTTAAGTTATACACTTGGTTTGAAGTATCAAAGTTTAGTAGAGCTGTATAATAAGGAGTATGAGTTTTATATTCACAATAATAACAATAATATAGTTAAATCTAAGACATTTATAAATTATAACTTATTTAAGTTTAGTGGTGGTTTAATAGTAGGAATTGTTATTCTAGGTTATTTAATGTTACAAGTATATCAAATGACATATAGTCCAATAATTACTCTAGATAATGCTCAACCTTATCAATTTTATGACAAAGAAGAGTATAAATTAAATGGTAATTTGTCGAGAGCTAGTCAGTTGACATTGAATGGGCAAAAGGTTACAATTAAAGAAGATGGTAATTTTGAAGCTTTGTTAAATTTACAAAAGGGTGAAAATAGGATTGAGTTATCTGTAAAAAAAGATAATAAATTCGTAAAAACATTACAAAAAACAATTTATAGACAATAATATGGAAATTAAAAATATTCAAGGTTATGAGATATTAGACTCTAGAGGAAATCCAACCACAGCTTGTTTAGTTGAGTTATTAGATGGTACTCAAGCAAAGGCATATGTGCCATCTGGAGCATCTACTGGTTCTCATGAAGCAGTAGAATTAAGAGATGTTGACGAAAATCGTTATAATGGTATGGGTGTGCTGATAGCTGTTAATAATATTAATAGTATTATTAAACCAGCCTTGATTTCTAAAAATGCTTATGATCAAGAAAATATTGACCAAATTTTAATAGATTTAGATGGTACTCATAATAAATCAAAATTAGGTTCTAATGCAATCTTAGCAGTTTCATTAGCAGTTGCTAGGGCCTCAGCTATTTCACAGGGAAAAGAGTTATATCAATATATTCAAGATATATTTAAACCTAACTCTAATTTATCTAAGCAATTCCCCCAAATTGGATTTAATGTATTGAATGGAGGTAAGCATGCTGACTCTGGGTTAGATGTACAAGAATATATGATTATGCCACTTAAAACGAATATTGATGAAAATATCCGTATTGGATCTGAGATATATCATACTTTAAAAAAGATTCTAGCTAAAAATGGACAAATTGTTTCAGTAGGAGATGAAGGTGGTTTTGCTCCTAGATTAGACAATAATGAAGCGGGCCTTGACTTATTAGTAAAAGCTATTCAAGAGGCGGGATATGTGCCAGGAATAGATTGTTCCTTAGCTTTAGATATTGCAGCCACTGAGTTCTTTGATAGTACTTTACAAAAATATACATTTGATAAACAAATTTATTCTGGAATTGAGTTGTCTGCTATATATCAAAATTGGTTAAATAAATATCCACTAGTTTCAATAGAAGATCCATTTTCTGAAGATGATTATGTGAGCTGGAGTAATTTTCAAAAACTTAGGGGCAATTCTTTACGTATAGTTGGAGATGATTTATTAGTAACAAATACAGATAGAATTAAAGAAGCAATTGAAAAGAAACTGTGTAATTCAGTATTAATTAAACCAAATCAAATAGGAACATTAACTGAAACTTTAAAGGCTATTAATTTGGCTCATCAAAATAATATGACCACTATGATATCTCATCGTAGTGGAGATACAATAGATACATTTATATCTGACTTAGCCGTCGGAGTGTCTGCTAGATATATTAAATCTGGAGCCCCAGCTCGAGCTGAGAGAGTAAGTAAATATAATAGATTATTAGAAATATATTATTTTTAATTAAAAAAATGGAAACAAAATATAAGGTTTTAATAGTGGAAGATGATCCATTAATTAGACAAATTTATACTGAAAGGCTGAGTGCAGATCAAGATATTGATGTTTTTACAGCAGAAGATGGCTTAGATGGGTTAAATAAAATTAAGGAACAAAAATACAATTTAATTTTTTCTGGTATACAAATGCCAAATAAGACTGGGTTTGAACTATTTCAAGATTTACAAAATGATGTAGAGCTATCTAATATTCCATTTGTTATATTTAGTCATTTAGGTAGAGTTGAAGATATACAAACAGCAAAAGAATTAGGAATAGATAACTTTATAATTAGGGGTAGTACTACTCCAGATGAAGTAGCAATGACAATCAAACATATTATTAGTAAACATAATATGTTTGAGAGTTTAGCTATAAAACAATATAAAATATTAATTGTTGAGGATAATTCTGAGATAAGAGCTACATATAGAGATAGATTTGTTCAAAGCCCACAAATTATAGTAGAAGAAGCGATAGATGGACTAGATGGATTGAATAAAATTAAAACAAATAAATATGATTTGGTATTTTCTGGTATTTATATGCCTAATCAAACAGGGTTTGAACTATTCCAAGAAGTTCAAAATTTGGTAGATAAGAAAGATATTCCTATAGTTTTATTTAGTCATTGGGGTAGACCCGAGGATATAGAAAGGGCTAAAGAATTAGGTGTAAAATATTTTATTATAAGAGGTCAAAATACTCCTAATGATATTTTTAATCAAATATTATCTATTTTAAGTGTTAATGATCAAATGTATAAACTTGTAATTAAAAAAGACTCCTTAGATTACTCTAAATTTGTTGCAAGATTTTATCCAAATTATATTATTGAAAATTTGGATAATGATGACATTTCAGTTAGAGTTATTTTAAGTGAGAATTCAAAGCCATTTAAATTCTTTATAGAATTAGATGATATAAATAAATAATATTTTTCAATATGAAAGCAAAATATCAGTGGCATATTAATAAACCTATAACTAAGGATATCTTATCTCAGTATCCAGAATTAAATCCAATTATATTGCAGTTGTTATGGAATAGAGACATTAACGATGTTAAGGATATTGATAATTTCATCAATTCTGACTATCAAGATCTATTGAACCCTTTTTTAATACTAGATATGAAAAAAAGTATAGAAAGAATTATTGAAGCTATTAAAAATAAAGAGAAAATAATTATATTTGGAGATTATGATGCTGATGGAGTTACGGGTAGCACAATATTGTATCAAGCTATTAAAACAACATTTCTAGCATTACATCAACAAGGTAAATTAGATTTAGGAACTACTCTAAATAAAGAGGTATCTAATTTTATAGAAGTATATATTCCAGACAGACATAAAGAGGGATATGGACTAAAAGATAATGGAGTTAATTATATATTAGAATCTCAAGCTAAATTAGTTTTAACCGTAGATTGTGGAGTTAGAAGCGAAGAAGAAATTAGAGTTATACAGAGTGCAGGAATCGATGTTATTGTTATTGATCATCATTCTGTGCCAGAGGAAATGCCACCAGCTTTTGGTATTATTGTGCCGAAAAGAAAGGGAGACCCATATCCATTTAAAGATTTATGTGGAGCTGGACTTGCTTTTAAAGTTATTACCGCGCTTTTAACGGAAGCTAGAACGCAATTAGGTTATGATTTTATACCATTAGGTTATGAAAAGTGGTTATTGGATTTAACGGCAATAGGAACTATTGCCGATATGGTGCCTTTGGTAGGAGAAAACAGAATTATTGTTAGGTATGGTCTATATGTTCTAGGTAAAACTCGAAATATTGGACTAAAATCCTTAATGGATAATATAGGCATAACTACAGAGGTAGATGAAATTGATGGTATAGATGCTAATAGTATTAGTGTTTATTCTGTAGGTTTTCAAATAGCTCCACGTATTAATGCGGCTGGTAGAATTGCTCATGCCAATCAAGCCTTTAAGTTATTTACTACTGATGATACATCTGAAGCTTTAGAATTAGCTGAAGAACTTCAAAAATTAAATGATAATCGTAAATCTCTAACTGAAAATATCTTAAACGAAGTAGAAGCTAGAATCTCTAAATATGAGAACATACAAAATCAGGCTCTTATTTTTGAAGGAGACAAAAATTGGTCAATTGGAGTTTTGGGTATAGTAGCCTCTAGGCTTGCAGAAAAATATTATAGACCAGTAGTCTTGTATCAAGAACAATTACATCATTGTGTGTCATCTGCTCGTAGTATTCCTGAATTTGATATTTCAAAAACATTACAAAAAATGGAACCTATGTTAATTTCTGGAGGAGGCCATAGTCAAGCCGCTGGATTAACATTTGATAATCACAGGAAAGAAGAAATTAAAGACTTCTTTATAGAGCAAATTAGAGAGCAAGTAGACATTAATAATCTCCAACCATATAAACATATAGATATGGAAGTCAATGCTCAAGATATTGATTGGGAGCTATATGATACTTTTTATAAATTATCTCCATTTGGAATGAATAATTCAGTACCAATATTTTTAGTGAGAAAATTAAGAATATTAGATATAAAGTTTATAGGAGATGATAAAAAACATATTAAATTAAAAATATCATCAGAATCTCAATTAGGAACTCCATTAATTATAAATGCAATTGGATTTAACTTTGGAAATATTATAGATAAAATACATCGTAATGACATTATTGACTTGGTGTTTAAATTAGAAGTGAATGAGTGGAACGGAAACAGAGAATTACAATTAAATATTGTAGATATAGCATCTAGTGAAAGTTAAAATATTTGCTCTTTTATCAAAAAATCTTTATAATGAAAAGTATCCAATAAGAATGGTAATCGCGCATATCCATTTTATGGTGAGTGAGGAAAGTCTGGACACCTGTTGCTTAAAAACAATAAATGATAGTGGGTAACACCCATCCTTAAGTTTACTTAAGCGGGATAAGTATCGCAGAGACAAAACATTTGAGTATAACTCATCTAAGGTGAAAAGAGATAAACCCTATCAGGTGCAAGGCCGTGCTTTTCTTAATTGAAAAGAGTGCCGCCAAGAAAGTGCTGGTAACAGTACTTCAAGATAAATGATTACCTTAAGTATTATTGCTAGACAATATGCTTAAACAGAATCCAGCTTATATTCTTATTGGATACTATATATCACCAATATAATAATATGAATAGATTTGAGCTATTATTCAGTGCAGTTCGAGTGCCAGTAGATTTTATTTTAATCATTTTAGCTGGATTTATATCATATCAGATTAGAATTTCTAGCTTTGCAATAGAAGCAAGACCTATTATATATGATCTTAGTAATAGCTGGTATAATGGCTTTGTTCTAATATTTGCTGTAATAACCATTTTTATTTTAGCTTTATCAGGGATGTATGTTACAAAAAGAACTCGTACTATAGTAATAGAGTTTTATAGAATTTTAAGCTCAGTTTCAACTACAACTTTAATTATAATTCTATATTATTTCTTTTACTCCAGAGACATATTTTCATCAAGATTTCTAATAATTTCAATTTGGACATTATCAATAGGATTTCTTTTATTGGGAAGAGTAAGTTTACATTTAATACAAGATTATATCACCAAAAAATACAAATGGGGTACACATAAAGTAGCCATTATAGTCGGTAATAATATAGCGGGCAAATTACTTTTAGACACACTTAATACAAAATCATCGGGATTAGGTTATCAAATCGTAGAAATTCAAAAAGAGCTAAACTTAAAAAGTTTAAGACATTTAATAATTACCAAACAAATTGACGAAGTAATACTAGCCGACACTAATCTAGAACAAGAACAATTAATCAAAATCAACTATCTCTGTGAAGAATATAAAATAGATTTTCAATATGTACCCAATATATTCGATATGTATACCCAAGTAGAAGTCAGAAATCTATCAGGAGTATTATTATTCAGAGTCAAGAGAACTACTCTGGAAGGATGGGGAAGTATATATAAAAGAATATTTGACATTTTAGTAGCAAGTTTAGCCATAATTATATTATCTCCAATATATATATTAACAATCATAGCCATCAAATTAGATTCTCCAGGTCCAATCTTGTATAAAAATCGTAGAGTAGGTGTAGGGAAGAAAATATTCAATGTCTATAAATTTAGAAGTATGTATCAGGACTTATGTACAGATGAGAGTAATTCCGCCTCAATAGAGTTAGAACAGAAGCTTCTAGCCGAGAAAAACACAAAATCAGGACCATTATATAAAATAAAAGACGACCCAAGAGTGACTAGACTAGGAAAATTTATAAGAAAAACTAGTATCGATGAATTACCTCAGTTCTTGAATGTAATACAAGGGACAATGAGTCTAGTAGGTCCAAGACCACATCAACCACGAGAAGTAGATAAATATAAGCAACATCATAAAAAGGTATTAACAATTAAACCAGGTATTACAGGGATGGCACAAGTCAATGGAAGATCCGATTTAAGTTTTGAGGAAGAGGTGTTATATGACACTTTTTACATAGAAAACTGGAGTATATGGCTAGATATAATTATATTACTCAAAACCCCGTGGGCAGTTATAGCACCAAGAAAAGCCGATTAATATAATTATAAAAATTTGCTAAAAATTAATAAATGTGATATAATTTAAAATATAAAGTATAAAAAATAAATATTATGGGAGAATCATTTAGACAAATACCCGAAGATAATAGAGACTCTATAGAATATGATAGAGCCTTAGAAAATAGTCAATCTTCTATAGAGTTTATTCCTGCTTCAGTCAAAAAAAGAAATAAATTTAATAATGAATTAGGGCCAATAATTGGTATTACGGATACAGATGATTTAGCTAAATTAAGACGCCATCTTAAAGATGGAGAAACAGTACCTCAGCTAAAAGATGTAGTATTAGATATTGAGGCTGTGAATTTTTTACGACAATATTATGGTTTTGAGGCTTTAAGTCAAGAAGAATATGAATTATTACTAATCCAGTCCACAGGAGTTGAGAGTGGTGTTGAACATGTAAGCCTAGAAGAAGAAATTTCTACTCCTGAGGGAAGGCAAAGAGAAGAAAAACAGACAGCAGTAATAGATCCTGAAAGACATAATAGAGATAAAGGGGACGGAGAGTTAGATAATATTTTAAATAAATATTTCCCGGAGGATGAACCTGATAAGCGGGGGGGGGCAACAACTTCTGAAGTCCCAGCTGAACATGATCCTAGGCAAGATGAAAGCGTGTCAATATCTGAAACAAGTCCTTCCAAATTAGATTTAGAGACACAAACACTACTTGATGAATTGCCTGGAGCAGAAGTATTAGAGCAAGAATTAAATGGTGTAGTTGATAGTATTGTTGAACAAGAAACGGGAGTTAAATTAGCTAGAATAAAGGGTGAAATATATCCTGGTGAAGGAGAATTAGAAACCCTTGATAAGAGTGTAGAAATTGAACAATTAAAACAAGAAGCACGTCAAGCTATACAACGATATAAAGAATTTGGTGACAGACATGCACCAAATCTTAGAACTGAATCTGTTCAAGATACTTATAGACAACTAGAAAAAGTGGCTTGGGATAAAGTCGAAGAATTATCACATAAACTTGATGGACATCTCTCTCGGAAATTACCACAACTAAGAGATATATTAACAGCAAATAAAGACTTAACTAATATATTAGATGCTAAAGATTTTCTTGTAAACACAAAGACTATTAAACTTAACCCTGAAGGTAATATTACACATATTGTTGATGATGAGGGTAATGAAGTTGAACTAAATCGCCCAAGGACTTTTGAGGAGATTTTTGATAAATCAAGACCAGTTCGTATCATATATACAGGTAATAATGAAAACAAAAAATTAGGTTATATTATAGAGGGATTAAATTCAAATACTCCAGATTGGATAGCAGGAGTATTAAGTGATAATCAATTCTTAGAACCTATAATTGTAGATACATGGGATACTCCAATTGAGCATATTTTACCAAATACAGAAACAGAATCATCTTTATATCCAATAGATAAAACTCCTAAATTAACCCCAGCTGAAGAATTATCAAATGTTCAGGTTAAAGAAAATATAGGTGACACTTCTAAACAAGATGAGCAATTAGAAACCAACTCAAAAGAACAACTTGATAATTTGAGAACAGCTTATGCCAGAGCTGAGGAGGCTTGGAATAGAAAAAGAGGAGATGAAGATTTAGAAGAAGTTTTTGAATTAGCAAGAGAAGCTTATAATACAGAATTAGAGAGAGTATTAAAATTACAAGTAGCAGAAGGACAAGAAGCTAATATCCATCAGATTTTCCAAGACGAGGTTATTAGACTTAGAGATAGTAGGATAGTGCAGTCCCAAGAGTTGCAAGGTAAATGGGAGAAAAAATTTAATGGGGCTAAAGAAAGATTTTTAGGCTGGGCAACCAAAAACAAAACTCGCTGGATGTTGGTAAATATAGGTCTCTTTGCTGCAGGAGCTGCATTTTCTTTAACGGGAGTAGGTCTACCAGTATCGGGAGCTTTAGAAGCCACAAGAAGATCTCTCGGAGCTGTTATGTCTGGAGTTAGTGCAAGGAATTCTCTCGTTGGTCTTATGGAGGATGGAGAGATCAATAGACTAGGTATTAAATTCAAAGCAGTTATACCAAAATTGGTAGATGAGTCCCTACAACAAGGATATATTGAACGAGCAAGTGATGCTGACCTTAGTACAAAGCTTAGTACTTTGGAGGCTTATTATAGACTTAATGGGGGTGAATTTCACAATAAATCACAGCAAACAGCTTATGAGTCTATATTAAATGAATTGGGTCAAAGAGTCGAAAAAAATGTAATCTCTTCAGAACAAAATCAAAATGCCTTGGCATCTAATTCTTCTCAATCAAGAATTACAGAAATAACAGATGAAATGTCTATGAGTCAAATTACATCTACATCTAGTAAGCCTAAGTCACAATATGTTTCAACTAATGAAACTATTGAACAGAGCAAAAAAAATATTTTCAATTTTGGAAATGAAATGAACTCAGAAATAGGAAGTTCCGAGATATTTACCTCAGAACTACTTACTAGTATCTCAAAAACAAGAGTTGATGAATTTGCTAAGTTTAGAAGAAATAGAAACCTAGCTACTATAGCAGGTATAGCTACAACAGGACTTCTAGGTGGTTTCTTGATCAATGATATGGCAAAACCTGGTGGTATGTTTAGGCCTAATGTTGAGAATAGTTCTATAAAGCCTTCTAATGTAGAAAATATTTCAGATGCACAAGGTACAGAAGCTGGATCAACTGGTAGAGGTCTTCCTCCAGGAGCAATAGCACCAGAAGCACCTGTCCTACCTGATACAGATTCAGGAGAGGTTGTCAAAAAAGCTGCTGAACAGGTTGTAGATAAAGGAGTCTCTAGTCTAGATCCAGGAGAGACTTTATGGGGAGAAATGTCTAAACAATTAGGACCAAATGCTAGCCCAGACCAAATACAGCATGCTTTAGAAAATTATATGCAGTCGGGAGTAGGTCAGAATACGATGTTTCAATTAGCGCAAGGTACCGAAGGGGGAAGAGGATTATTAGCTCAATGGGGAATAGATAATCCTAATGAAATGGCCAGCCTTTCAAAAGAGCAATTATATAAAGTTTCAAGATATCTAGCTCCAGGTCAATTAGAGGGAATTAGTCATTTTAACATAGATCATCTTGAAGCATTTCAACCAGCAGAATATGTTGCTCCATCTCCAGCAGAAGCTCCTACTATTGATCCAGTATATCCCAAAACACCAGTATCATCACCAGTAGGCACTGAATCTTTAGGATCAGAGTCTTCAGTCCCACCAGCAGCCGAAGCTCTAGTAGCAACTCCATCTCCAGAAGTATCTCCAATTGCAGGCACTGAATTTACTGAAAGTTTATCTCAAGCTTTAGATACTAATAATCTTACAGATACTCAAATTGAATCAGTATTAAAAGCCTATCCTGATAAAGTAAGTTTATATGATTTGCTTCTACAGAATGAAGTTAGTAATCCCGATATATCTGAATTATTAGCTCAATATGGTGTGTATAATATAGATCAGTTTGCTGATTTGTCTGGTCCTGAGTTATATGAATTAGCTCAAGCAGTGGGAGTAGAGAATTTAAACCAGTTACCAGGATTTGAACTTAATGATATTATTTTATCTCAATTTGAAAATGCTCCAGATTCATTAACTCTAGTAGATTCTGTAAATGGTGGTACTAGACCCTTATCTCTGATGGATAACTATATTGCAAAATATGCGGGGGATTTACCCGGTAGCGGTAGCTTAGGGAAATTAGTTCTAGAAAAATATGTACTTGAAACAGATGAAGGAAAAGTCTGGTTATATGATGCTATACAAAACCATCAAGCACCAAAGTCACCGTTAGCTTTTGAATTACAGAAGGCAAAAGAATTATTTAGTCAAGAAGGAATTAAATCGCCAGCAGATCTTGAAAAATTACTTGTTGATAGGAATGGAAATCCATCAGCCAGACTATTTTGGGAAAAGTTATCTAGAGTTTTGAAACCAGGTCCAATGCCAGGTATCAAAAAAGCCTTACAATTAGTATTAGCTAAAGAATAATTACAATAATATGGACAATGCACAAGACAATATCATCACATTATTAGGACTAGAAGATTTACCTCTTGAGAATAGAGCGCAATTGGTAGATGAATTAACTCAAATTCTTGAAGTTCGTGTACTCAGTGCTGCTTATGATACCCTTAGTGAAGAGCAAGCTCAGCATTTAGATGGGTTACTCAATGACGATCATCCGGAATCAGTAACTCAATTTATACAAGCAAATGTACCAAATTTGAGTGAAATCTTTGCTACTCAAGTTGAGAACTTAAAATTAGAATTAGTACAGCATAAGGCTGAAATTACCGAAAAATTAACCCAAGAATTTGACCAAAAACTGCAAGAAGAAACTCAGGAAGTAAAAAAAACTATGAACATTGAGTCTCAAGATAATAATCCTATAGAATAAACTTTTTTATTGAGTAACCGGAATAGAATAAGTAGTAGCTGGGACAAGCTTTCTTGAATGTTTATTTTGAAAAGTATTAAGATAGGCGTATAAATATTTATGAATTTGTCCGTCAACAGATAACTTGTCTTTAATAATAGCTATATAGCTGATAGCCATTTTATTCAAAATAACTTGCATATCCTGTATGGTATTTAGAGCTGTTATAATAGAACTATAGTTATAGCTGTTAAAGAATATCCCTTTGTTTTTTACTAAGCTTTGATTATATATTGCTCTAGAAGCCAGTACAGGTACTCCTGACACCAAGGCCAAAGACAATGGATATTTATCCTCATTATTCTTAGATATTTCTACGAATATAGAAGCGTTTTTAATCAAAGACTTTTCAGTATCACCACTTAATTCGCCAACAAAAATAATACTTTCACTCTTATATATTTTCTTTATTTCTGGTAAAACTTTACCCAAAATTACTAAAGTCTTATCAATACTATGATTAAAATAAGCTTTAATAAATAAATCCAAACTCTTAGAATCACGGTATTGAGAGACATTAACCAAAATATAATCTTGAGGATAAATAGACTTCAGGTCAGTATTGGGGAACTCATTATTGATCTCAACTCCAGTAGGAATAGTATATAGCTTAGACTTGAAAGCAGGGATAAATAAACTTTTGAGAGCTGGATTAGCAATAACTAAACTGTCTGAAAACCTAGCAGAAATATAAGTAAGTAGTCTAAATTTTTGTCTATTCTTAGTAGTATTAATAAAAGTGTATTGCTGATAATCAAAGACTATTCTCACCTGAGGCATCTGTAAAGATATCCAAAAAGCAACCCATGCATATTCTAAAGACCTAATATGCACAATTTCTAAATTATGTATCTTTTTTAAAGCATTGACCGTAGCTCTAATAGTAGGTTTAGTCGCAATAATATGAATCCCTTTGTATTCAGAAGCCTGAGTGTAATCTGTTTCTGAGATTACATATATAGAGTGTCCTCTTTTAGCTAAAGGGACTGCAATCATTTCTAAATTATATTCATTTCTATCTCTAGTACTTTGATAGGGAAGACCTTTGGTTCCGACAAATGCTATATTCATAGATTATATTATGCTTTTAGACTGTATTTATAGCATAAAATGTGAATTTTGTCAAAAGTTGATAGAGTGTGTGGACTGAGCTTTTGTCTCCCTTCGGAGGGAGTACCCGTAGGGGGAGGGTGGACATTTGCTAAGGGCGACGGTGAATTTTAAAACAATGTCGGCGAGGGCACCGACTCTACGAATTTACAAAATAGGTGTCTTTGTAGCCATTGGCGAAGCTTTTGGCGTCGCTGGAGTTTTTGCCTTCTATTTTGAGTTTGGTGATGGCTATATTACCATTGTTTGTTCCGATTATAATTCTATTTTGGGTGTTGTCAAATTGCCAATGTCCGGCTTGTAGCTTTGAGTGAGTGTTGATTGGCTCTAGCTCTATTTGCTCGAATATAACTTTTTTGCCAGTATTAAGATAGGTGTAGACTTGGGGCCAGATGATATAAGCTCGATATAGGTTGATTATATCTTGTGAGGTGTGTGTTTGCCAATTAATTTGACCGTCTTGTTTTTGGACCATTGAGACTATGCTGGCTTGTTTATCATCTTGTGTTTGTGGGCTGATATGTCCAGTTATGAACTTTGGTAAGACTTCTTTTAGAATTTTGGTACTGGTGTCTATAATCTTTTGTTCTAATTCTATATAGGTGTCGGTGGGGGATATGTCTATTTCTTCTTGAGCTATAATTGGGCCATGATCCATCAGATGATCTAATTGCATTAGACTAACTGCTGTTTTAGTATCTCCATTTCTTAAGCTGGCTTGAATGGGGGATGGTCCACGATATTGAGGTAATAGAGAGGGGTGTATATTCAGGACTTTATTGGGCATTATGTCTAATATAGCCTGGGGAATAATTTTTCCATAAGCGATTACTAACCAAATGTCAGTTTTGAGGTTCTTTAATAACTCCACTGTTTTATCAGTATTAATTTTATCAGGGCTAAAGACTGGGATCTGATGTTCTTGTGCAAAAATTTTGAGTGGGCTGGGGGTTAGGATTTTTTTCCTTCCTTGTGGTGTGTCAGGGGTGGTGATAATGGCTACAATCTTTGTCCAATTTAAAATGTTGTCGGCTATTGCTACTGCCAGAGAGGGTGTTCCCCAAAGTACAATTTTGGGTTTAGACATAAATTTTACCAGCTTGTTTAGGTTTTACTGGAAGAGCCTTATCCGCGAATAATACGCCATCAAGATGATCAATTTCATGTTGCAGGATTCGAGCAAAAATTCCATAAGCCTTACCTCCAATTTTCTCGCCTTTTAGATTAAGCCCTGTAAATTCAATACTGGTTGGGCGAATTACATCAGCAAAATATTCAGGTAGGGACAAACACCCCTCTTCCATAGTAGCAGTATCCTGACTAAGAGCAGTTAATTCAGGATTAATAATCACATAATGCTGATCCAGAGTGCAATCATCAAATCCAGTCTCTTCAAAATGCTCTCCCGGGACATTAATCAAAATCAATCGCACATTATGTCCGACTTGTGGAGCAGCAAGCCCCATCCCATGATGAGGTCTAATACTAGATTTCATATCTCGAGCTAATTTATGAATATCTCGAGTAATAGAATCAATAGGTTCAGATTTGGTACGGAGAATAGGATTTTTAAGCCCTGTTTCAATATCAAGAATCATATAATACTATAACAATTTATCACTATATTATAGCATAAATTAGTCAAAAAAGCAAGGAGGGGGATGAGATACATTGTAGACAAATTGGAAGAGATATGATATATTTTTTTTGTACATTGGATCCTTTTCCATGACCAGAGCGAACCAAGTATTAGCATTTCTCCCTTACCACTTACTGTACGTGGCTAGCAGATTTACTAGTAGGAGTAATGTACTTCAAGCTTTCCAAGAGTACATTCTTATCGAGCCTATAGCAAATGGTGGCGTGCAAATTCATTCCACTGATGGTCTGCGAGCATGCCGCATCACAGTAAATTCTAGAATATGGGTGTGCAAAAAGCAGGTCTTGATAAACCGAAAGGTATTTCCAAGACCTGTACAATCCCTCAGAGTTGTAAGTATCTGTGGCAGTAGTGCTGCTCAAGTACTCAGTGGGCATGTATCAAAACTTCAATTGATACGTCCCATCTCCCCGGAGATGATATTAATGAAAAGTAATATATATCCTAATATGGACCCCGTTTGGCCACAAAGTATCTCGGACTACACAAATACAGTATCTTTTAATGGAGCGTATTTGTTAGATTTCCTTGAAAAAGTTAAGGAGTTAGCGGATGAAGCAGTTAAGGGGCTAAGGTTAGCGGGGGATTCAGAAGAATTAACGGATGAAGAAGTTAAGAAGTTGGAGTTGCTGGCGGCTGGTGTGGTTAATGTTCAAACTAGGCAAGATAATGGTTCATTAAAGCTCATATTTACTGCGTATAACGGTGAAAAGTTAGATATTTTATTGGAAACACCTATTCATTATGAGGAGATCTCTTTTAATGGAGCGTATTTGTTAGATTTCCTTAAGCTAGTTAAGCGCTATTCATCGGGTTTGGTTACAATGACTATCATTAGGACGTCCCAGAAAAAGTCAGGACAATTCCTATTTACTGCGGAGATACAACAAGGCTTTTTAGAAAGCGTAATCATAGAGTACTTGCTAATGCCCATCGTGATCGTGAGATGATGGTGTATATTCAGTGTTAAGGGACAGCACTCAACGCTGTCCCTTTTTTATGCTATACAATCCTAGATTACCGTCTTCAGAGGGAGAACATAATAGCACAGGCGACTGCAAGGTCGCCCCTACAGAACTCAGAATTTATCTACGATGTTTCTCATCTTATTCAGATATTACACCAAATTCGGAGGATTAATTTCGATTTCCTGACCATATTCTAATATGGGTACTAATTTGCCTGATATTAATAAGAAAGATAAAAGTACTGTTGAAAAATACATATATATAAATGGTCTCAATAATACAGAAGTAGCTTTATTTAAAATTATTGGAGGTGGACATACAGAACCAAGTATTACTAAAAGATATGGATCTAGATATTTGAAATTAGTTGGTAACCAGAATAACGATATAGAAATGGCAAATGAAGTATGGGATTTTCTAAAAAATAAATCTAAGTAAAAGTTTTCTAATCTAGGTTGTAGCAATATTACAAAATATATGATATAATTAGTTTCAAATAATACCTATATATATTATGAAAGAATACGAAGCAGTTATTGGAATGGAGGTTCATGTTGAATCTAAAACAAAATCTAAAATGTTTTGTTCCTGTGTGAATGGATTAGGGCTTGAAGATAAGCCTAATATTCATATTTGCCCAATTTGTACTGGTCATCCTGGTACTTTGCCGGTGCCAAATCGCGAGGCTTTGGTTAAACTTGCTCGTTTTGGACAGGCTTTGAATTGTAATATTTCAGATTATACTTGGTTTGAGAGGAAAAGTTATTTTTATCCTGATTTACCGAAAGGTTATCAGATTACTCAGTATGAGCGTCCTCTATGTTATGATGGGGAGATTGAGATTATGACTTCTCAAGGTGTGAAGCATATTCGTATTACTAGAATTCATATGGAGGAGGATACTGGTAAACTATCCCATATCAATGGTAAGACTGTGGTTGATTATAATCGAGCGGGACTTCCTCTGATGGAGTTAGTGACAGAGCCAGATATTCGTACTGCTGAGGAGGCAAAAATATTCTGTGAGGAATTGCAGTTAATTTTGAGATATTTGGATATCTCGGATGGGGATATGGATAAGGGTCAGATGCGATGTGAGGTTAATATTTCTCTTCGGGAGAAGGGGACGGAGACTTTTGGGACTAAGGTTGAGATTAAGAACTTGAACTCATTTCGTGTAGTAGAGCAGGCTATCACTTATGAAATTACTAGACAGACTGAAGTCTTGGCGCAGGATGGAGAAGTCTTGCAAGAAACTAGAGGTTGGGATGATGTTAAGGCTATCACTTTTAGTCAGAGAAAGAAAGAAAATGCTAATGATTATAGGTATTTTGTAGAGCCGGATATTCCTCCTTTTGAGACTACTGCAATTGTAACTGATGCTGCGTCTATTAATGCTGAGCTTCCAATTGCTAAAAGACAGCGATTTACTACTCAATATAATTTACTAACTCAACAAATTGAAATTTTAGTTAAAACCAAAGCTTTGGCTGATTACTTCGAACAAATAGTCTCCGAACTAGAGGCTTGGATTAAATCTGAAGGCAAAAATTTATCTGAATCTGAACACTCTAAGCTGATTAAACTATCTGCTAATTATCTTTTAACTGAGTTGATTAAGCATTATGCTGACAAAGGTTTAAACTTCAAGAACTCTCCAATTACTCCTGAGAATTATGCAGAATTCATTAAAATTGTTTTTAGTGGTGAAGTTTCTTCTACTGGAGCTCAAACTTTATTATTACAAATGCTAGAAACAGGAGCAGACCCAAGTGAGATTGTAGAGTCTCAAGGATTAAAGCAGGTAAATGATACTAATGCTTTGCAAGGAATAGTAGATCAAGTTATCTCAGAGCAAACCAAGGTGGTGTCAGATTATAAAAATGGGAATGAAAATGTGATACAATTTTTAGTAGGTCAAGTTATGAGATATTCTAAAGGCAGTGCAAACCCTCAGATTGCTAAGCAATTATTACACGATACTATTACTCAGAATAAATAATTCAATATGCAGATACAATGGCAAAATAATATTACTCTTACGGTTAAAGGTAAAGATTACAGAATAGTTATTAATCCTGTGACGGAAGAGGGTTCTAAACCAATTATTGCGATTAAAGACAATGATTTAACTATATCTACTAACAAATTAGCTTTTGATAATTCTAAGGGCTATCACATTAGTGGGGCAGGAGAATATTCTTATCAGGGTGTGACTGTCAGGGTTAAATCTATTCAACAAGAATCTATGACTCATCCTATCAATTTAGTGTCATTATCTGCAGAAGGTATATTATTGGGTCTTGTCTTGGGTATCAATCAAAACTTAGATTCTAAAGATTTAGAATTTTTAGGTAGCTCGGATATTCTTTTAATGTCTATGAATAGCTCCTTTGGTTCTGAAAAGTCAATTCAATTAATTAATTCAGTAGAACCTAGGATTGTAATACCAATTTATGAGACAGAAACTCAGCTGCAAGCTTTGAGAAGTGAGTATGGAGTAACATTAGAAGCTCAAGCTGAGTTAGTTATTAAAAAAGCAGACTTACCTTTTGATTCGGTTGAGATTAAAGCATTAGAACCTCAGATTAAATAGTTAAAATTATGGCAACAGAAGACACCAATATGCAAAAGATTGAAAATATGGGTAATATAGAATTTACTGATATAGTCTCTGAAATGGAGAATGCCTATATTGACTACTCAATGAGTGTGATTATAGATAGAGCTTTACCTGATGTCAGAGATGGTTTAAAACCAGTGCATAGAAGAATTTTATATGCTATGCATGAGCTTGGATTAAGGCCTGAAGCTAAATTTAGTAAGTCAGCAAAAATAGTTGGAGATGTATTGGGTAAATATCATCCTCATGGAGATACTGCTGTGTATGATTCTTTGGTTAGAATGGCTCAGGATTTTTCATTGAGGTATCCTCTAGTAAATGGACAAGGAAACTTTGGATCTATGGATGGTGATTCTGCGGCTGCTATGCGATACACTGAGGCTAAAATGGCCAAAATAACACGTGAAATGTTATTAGATATTGATAAAAATACTGTTAATTTTAATCCTAATTATGATGGTAGTCGCAATGAGCCAACAGTTTTACCATCTAGAGTACCAAACTTGCTTATTAATGGAGGAACTGGAATTGCCGTGGGTATGGCTACTAATATTCCACCACATAACTTAAAAGAAGTAGTCGGTGCAACTATTGCTTTAATTGAAAATCCAGAAATTACTATTGAGGAATTATTAAAATTTGTCAAAGGTCCAGATTTCCCAACTGGTGGAGAGTTATATAATATAGATAATATAAGACAAGTTTATGCTACAGGTAGAGGCCCACTTGTTACCCGAGCTAAGGCTGAGATTGTGGAGAGAAATAAAAAGGGAAATGCCTTTGATATTATTGTCTCAGAAATGACTTATCAGACTAATAAGGCTACTTTGATTGAGAAAATGGCAAATTTAGTTAGAGATAAAAAGTTAGATGGAATTAAAGATATTCGAGATGAATCATCTAAACAAGTTAGAATCGTAATTGAGCTGAAATCAGATGCCTATCCGCAAAAAGTATTAAATAAATTATATAAGCTTACTGATTTACAAAAAACTTATCATGTAAATATGTTAGCACTTTGTGATGGTATAGAGCCAAAAACTTTATCTCTCAAACAAGCTTTACAATATTATATTAGGCATCGTAAAGAGGTTGTAGTGAGAAAAACTAAATTCGAATTGCAACAAGCTAAAGACCGTGCCCATATTTTGGAAGGTCTAAAAAAGGCTTTAGACTTTATTGATGAAGTAATTAGTATTATTAGAGGTTCTGAGAGTAAAGAAATTGCTAAAGTTAACTTGATTAAAAGATTTGAATTTAGTCAATTACAAGCTCAAGCTATTCTAGATATGCGATTGCAGACTTTGGCTGGATTAGAGCGACAGAAGATTTTAGATGAATTAGCTGAATTAGTATTGTTAATTCAAAAATTAGAAGCTATTCTTGCATCTGAAGAAAAGATTTTTGCGATTATTAAAAATGATTTACAAGAAGTCTCAGATCAATATGGCGATGATAGAAAAACTAGAGTATTCAAAGAAGATTTAGGAGATTTCAAAGAGACAGATTTTATACCAAACGAAGACACTATTATAATTTTAACTAAAGATGGTTATATTAAAAGAGTAGACCCCAAAGAATATCGCTCTCAAAGGCGAGGCGGAGTAGGGATCTCTGGAGTTAAAACTAGAGAAGACGATGCAGTTTCTATTTTCTTACATACTACTACTCATGCGAAGTTATTATTCTTTACAAATAATGGTAGAGTTTTGAAGTTAAAAGCCTATGAAATCCCACAAGGGTCTAGAATAGCTAAAGGTCAATCAATTGTGAATTTTTTGGAGTTATCTAAGCAGGAACAAATTCAATCTATTTTACCAACTGAAGATTCTCCAAATAGTTTTATATCTATTGTCACTAAATTAGGAATTATTAAAAAAAGTGCAATGTCAGTCTATGCCAATGTTAGAAAAGGAGGTATTATAGCTATTAATCTTAAAGATAATGATACCTTGATTCAAGCTACTGGTACTTGTACAGATGACGATATTATACTATTTACAAGCCAAGGTAAGGCGATTAGATTTCCTCAAGAAGAATTGAGGCCTATGGGAAGAACCGCGGCTGGGGTAAAAGCTATGACTCTTAAGTCAGATGATACAGTATTATCTATGCAAACTATTCGCTCAGGGGATGAGCAAGGTTGGTTGGTAATTGCTACATCTTATGGCTATGGCAAAAAGAGTAAATTGAGTCACTATAAAGTACAAAAAAGAGGAGGTAGTGGAGTTAAAGTATCTAAAATCACTAGTAAAACAGGCCCAGTAATAGGAGCTCAAGTAGTAACATCTGAGAGTAAGGAGTTAATTGCAATTTCACTTGGTGGGAATATAATCAAATTAAATATTCAAAAAGATATTCCAACTTTATCTCGAGACACACAAGGAGTAAAAATTATGAGATTAACTAAAGATGATAGTATAGCCTCTATTGCAGTTACTACGGAAGATGATTCAGAATTAGGAGATGATATTGAATAAGAAATTATTTGACTATTTCAAAAAAACTCTTTATACTTAAATCAAGTTCAAAATTAAAATAAATTATGCTGGAACAATCTAATAGATTTTTATCACCTCGAGAAATAGTAGAGCAATTTGGAATTAATTCTAACTGTTATGTAGCTGACTTTGGAAGTGGTGCTGGTGATTTTGCTATTGCAATTGCTGAACTAGTTTCGCCTAAAGGCAAGGTTTATGCTATTGATGTGTTAGAATCAGCACATCAATCATTAAGAAGTAGATATAAAATCAAAGGTATTACTAATATAGAGCTTATTTTAGCTAACTTAGAATGTGATTCTGGCTCTAATTTACCAAAAGAATCATTGGACTTGGTGATGCTTCACAATATTATGTTTCAAGTTAGTAATAAAAAAAAATTAATCCAAGAAGCCTATAGAGTTCTAAAAGAGAATGGGAGATTAGCTGTTATTGAGTGGAATATGATTAGTCTTATTGGTCCCCCTAAGAATCTACGCTTACCAGAAAGAGAAGTATTATCTTTAATTCAAAATAATGGTTTTTCAATAGAACATAGAGTTGATGCTGGAAGGTATCATTATGGTTATGTTTTTAATAAATTATAATTATGGCTACAAGTACTTCATTAGACTCGTTTGTTAAAAATAGAAAAGTCATTATAGCAGCTGGAGTGCTTATGACAGCTATGATTATATTAATGTTAGCTAGTGCTTTAGGATTTAATCCCAGAAGAACTGAAAAATTACAAAATGCTGAATTAGTGATTTGGGGTTTATGGGATGAAAGTGAGTTTATGAATACTTATATCTCGGAGTTTAGAAAGCAATATAGTAATATTAAGCTAGATTATCGTAAACTAACACCTCAAGAATATGAGGTCGAGTTAGTAAATGCATTAGCTGAAAATAGAGGTCCTGATATATTTGCTATGCATCACACTTGGTACAGTAAGCATAAAAACAAATTAGCTCCTATGCCAGAAGAAATAATGTCCTTAAAAGAGTACAAAGAGAGATTCGTAGATGTAGTCTATGAAGACTTTGTGGTAGAAGATAAAGTCTATGGTTTTCCATTATACACAGATACTTTAGCCTTATTCTATAATAAAGATGCCTTCAGTGATGCCGGTATTGCAAACCCACCCTCTACTTGGAAAGAAGTTCAACAAATCGTTCCCAAACTTACCAAAATTGATCAAGCCGGTAACTTTATACAATCAGGAATTGCTTTGGGTACAGGAGACAATATTAATAGATCTTCAGATTTGTTAGCTTTATTAATTTTACAAACAGGAGCTCAAATGACAGATCCAAATGATTATACTAAGATTACATTTACACAAGGTAGATCACAGAGTGGTCAGGATATTAATCCATCAAATTTAGCGATGGAGTATTATACAGATTTTGCTAACCCTAAAAAGACAGTTTATACTTGGAATTCAACTCTTAACAACTCTATAGATGCTTTTTATGAGAGAGAAGTAGCTATGATGATAGGATATTCATATCAAGTAGACGCTATTAAAGCGAAAGCTCCTAGACTTAATTTTGCAGTAGCCCCTTTACCACAGGTGTCTTTAGACGCTGGGTTAGCTAACTATGCTAATTATTGGGGATATGGAGTAAGTACTCAATCCAAACATCCAAAAGAAGCCTATACTTTCCTCAAATTTATGACTGAGAAAGAACAATCTCAAGAGTATTTTCTTAACACTAAAAGACCAACTTCTAGAAGAGATTTGATAGATATACAATCTCAAGATTTAGATTATGGAATCTTTGTAAAACAAGTACTGCAAGCTAAAACATGGAGACAACCAGATAATAATACAGTAGATAAAATTCTAATTGAAGCCATTAATAATGTTAATTTAGGACTATTTAGCTACAGCAGAGCTTTATCTCAAGCACAATCTCAAATTCAAGCGCTGTCAGATAATTTTTCAAAATGAAAGATATTAGTTTTAAAAATATATTTAGTATTATTATAATAATATTCTTTGTATTTAGTGGATTTTTATATAGTATAAATTTGGTTAAAGCACAGACAGAACCTAGTTCATCTCAACAATCTAATTCTACGGAAGGAGCTACAGGCTCAGAGGCGGGATTGGTAAAATGTGGAGTAAGTAGAGATTGTACGATTTGTGATATATTTATTCTAGTAAGAGATATTTTTAATTTTGCTTTGGGTCTATTAGCAGTCTTAGCAGTAGTTAGTATAGTAATTGGTGGAGTATATATTCTAACCTCAGCTGGAGATTCTGGTAAGGCTAGAGAGGGATATAGTATTATTACTAATGCAGTTATAGGCTTATTACTAGTAATGTCAAGTTTTCTTTTATTCAGCTTTGTATTGGTAGTACTTGGATTTCAGTCAGCCAACTTCTCAGCAGCATTAGACTTCCAAGACGGACAAATCTTTAGTGTAAAATGTGACACTGCCAGCACATTTAATGCTAGAGGCCAGAATGGGGGGGGGGCAGCAGTAGCTGGAGGAGATGCTGGTAAGTGTGGTTCAACAAAATGTGCCGACAAGTTTGCTTCTCAAATTGAGTCTGCTGCTAAACAACAAGGTGTAGATCCCAAATTAATACAGGCTTTGATTGATACAGAAAATGCAGATGGTTCTAATTGTAATCCCAGTGCCGTAAGGAATGAATCTAATGGAACCAAATCTTGTGGTATATTACAGTTAAATAGTGGGGGTGTTGCAGCTAATTGTGGGATTAGCTGTGAACAAGCAAAAGACGTAAGTGTTGCCGCTGCTTGCGCAGCTAAGGAGTTGAAAAAGCAAGGAGCATCAACCATTTGTAAATCAGCAAACATTTGGAATCCCAATGCATGTAATAAAAGTTGTATAGATATTAAGTATACATATTGCTCACGAGCAAAAAATCATTATGATTACTATTCAAAATGTTCAACAAAATAATATCTAATAAGAATCTATATGAAACTATTTAATTATATAATAATCATAATATTATTTGGGATAGTAAATGTCCATATAGTAAATGCAGATTCATTAAAACTATATTTATATAATGCTGAAGATAATATTAGATTTGATAAATTTAGTTCTGAAAAAGTTAATGTTGATACTCAATTAAATACGAATAGGACTTTTGATAAAGAGGAAAATATTGTTAGAGGTACTTATGAAATTGAGCTTATATCATCAAATACTAATGTCCCTCCTATACTACTAACCATTGAACCACAATTAGGTACATTTAATGTAATGGTGCCCTATTATGAACATATAATAAAAGTTAATATTTTAAAAAATGGGACAGTTGTAGACACTGCTGATCTTAATAAGTACAGTACATGTAACTCTAATCTTGTCTGTGAATATGAAAAAGGAGAAGATAATAATACTTGTATATCAGATTGTCTTGGGTCAGATATAACATTCTCAGAAGAAACCCAAAAAACTCTCCAAAAAGAAAATGGCATAATTAGAGATGAGGCTGGAGTAGTTTTATTATCCACCAATACCCTTACCCCTGATACTAATACAACTGCAGAGCCAGAACAATCTAAAACATTAGGAAATATTACTATTTTAATAGGAGGGATATTATTCCTTGTAGCAGGAGTAGGAGTATTTATTTGGAAATTAAGAAAAAGATGATATAATGTAAATGTATTAAATCAATAAAATATGAAATATTTATATACAGCCAGTTTATGTCTAATATTTAGCTTTTTTGTTAATATCAATATAACTAATGCTCAAACTTGTGGAGGTTCATCCTGTCCGTCTCCTAAAGTATGTGTTAGTGTAGATGGGGCTACAAAATGTCTTGATAATGAGGCAAATAGTAGCGGTGTTTGTCAAGGAGATAGTAATTTTAAGTGTAATTCTAATCAGGCCTGTGTTTCTGATAGAGATAATACATTAGTTTGTGCAACAAAAGTCACTTCCTCATTAAGTCCAGCTCCCACTAAACCACAAGCTACAACCCCATCTCTAGGTGGCGGAGGTAATGCTAACACTGGAGGTAATGTACAGAATGGAGGATCAGGAGCTACTGGAAACCCTACAAGTCTACAAGAGGGGCTACAAACATTCGGGAGTTCAGGTTCAGGTCTCAACACATCTGGAACCTTGATAGGATATGTAGCCAATATAATAAGATGGATATTAGGTATATTGGGAACTGTATTCTTTGTTAATGTTGTAATTCAGGGATATATCTATATGACTGCAGGTGGAGATTCAGGCAAAACTGCTGGTGCTGTTGGAGCTATCGGTAATTCTGTAGTTGGATTACTAATTATTATGGGAGCGTTTTTAATTACTAATTTTGTTACAAGTGGATTATTAGCAAGTGGTGGCGGTTCTTAAAAATTTAATTTAATATATGATAAAATCAATAATTTCAACTCTTATAATAAAAACAGTTGAAGCTCAAGAAAACTTACCTCCTGTACTAGCTTTACCTACAGGAACTGGAGTAACAGAACAAGGAGATATATTTAGCTTTGTATCTAGTCTTGTTAGATGGAGCCTAGGACTTACTGGTTTAATTTTATTTGTAATAATCATAGTTTCTGGATTTAATTATGCCACTGCCGGAGACGATTCTAAGAAAACCCAAGAGGCTATATCTAGCATCACTAATGCAGTAATAGGGTTATTTATAATAGGGGTTGCTTTTGTATTGTCTAATACAGTATTAGGATTTATATTCGATTTATAAAAAGTTATCCACAATTGTACCTATTGCATATTTTTCAAGAATAATATAATATGTATATATAGATTTAAATATTAATAATTTATAAATATTCTTATGAATACAATCAAAACATTAAAGTCAATAGTAAATAGGGTTATGTTGCCTGTTTTGTTGTTAGTCCCAGTATTAGCAGGAGCTATTGCACCTACAAGAGATGAAAGACCAATTGCAGCTATTCCTATAAATACAGGAGTGTTCCAGTCAACAAACCTGTCAGGGACAATAGGAATAGTAATTAGATGGGCTCTTGGATTTATTGGAATTGTAGTATTCCTAATTTTCTTGTTTGCTGGTTTTGAATATGCAACTTCTGGAGGTGATGACTCTAAGGCTTCCAGTGCTAGAAATAGAATGGTTAACGCAGTAATTGGTCTTATAATAATATTCTTTGCTTTTGTAGCTTCTAATGCTATACTAGGATTTATATTCCAACAACAAATATAAAAAACACAGAGTTTAAGTAAAAAGAGAGTTTATAGCTCTCTTTTTACTTTTGGGGATAAATAATTTGTTAGATATTCTTATTTTTGATATAATATAAAATATAATAATAAATATATATGAAAATAAGCGTATTAATATTATCTATCTTTGTGGTAATATTTATCACTATTCCAGAATTAAGTTTAGCTTCCTTTACATCTCCTGATGTAGATTTACCAGCTAAGGGTGCTATACCAGAAAATTCAGGTCTATTTGAAGGAACTAGTTTGATAGATGTAATAGTAATAATTATAAACTGGGTTCTAGGATTTGTGGGTATAATTATATTTATAATATTTTTGTATGCTGGATTTGAATATGCAACAGCTGGGGGAGAGCAGAGTAAAGCTGAATCAGCTCAAAGCCGAATGGCTAATGCAGTAATTGGACTTATTATAATATTCTTTGCCTTTGTGGCTTCCAATGCGGTATTGAGTTTTGTGTTTCAAGATTCTATTCCAGTAGAAGAGGAGGAAATAGATGCTAATATCAATAATATCTTAAAACTAAATTAATATGAGAAAGTATATTTTAATGCTATTGTTCAGTATATGGGTAACTTTATCTAGTTTTAATTTAACCCAAGCTGCTCCAGCAAATGATGCTTGTAATGGTAAAAAAAATGGGGATGCTTGTAGTTATCAAAGAACAGTAACTACTGGAGGAAGAGGTCAAGCTAGAGGAACTGCAGTACAAACTGAAAGTGGTTTCTGTGATAGGACAAATGGAGATAGTACCGAAAGTAGAAATCCTTTGATCTGTAGGACAATTGACTCAGAGAAGAATGGATGGGAAGACTGTGTTATAAATGGAGATGCCTGTAAATTTGCTGGTGAAGTAGGAGTTTGTAAACCTCCAAGTGCTAGAACAGGACGATGTGACACTAGCAAAAAACCAGCTGGAAACCCAGGAGGATCCTCGGGAGGCGGTACTGGAGGATCAACCTCAGGAGGTTCAACTGGTGGAGGAACTTGTCAGGATTGTGGGGGATCAAAATGTAATACAGGACAGGTTTGTGCAACTATTGGTGGTAAAAAAGAATGTGTACCAGATGCTGGTACTAATAATGTGTGTGGTGTAAATGCTTGTAGTACAGGACAGGTTTGTGCAACTATTGGAGGTAAAAAAGAATGTATATCTAATCAATGTACTGGAGGAGGTGGAGTCGGTAATGGGGGAGGTGGAACAACCCCTACAGATAATACTACTCCTACTGATGCTACTGCTCCGCAAACAGTAGGATTTATAAACCCAATTCGATTCAATAGCCTAACTGAGCTAATAGCAGGTATAATCAATGCACTCTTGGGTATATTAGGAGCTATTACTGTGGCTATATTAGTTATGTCAGGATTTAAATATATGACAAGCTCCAATCCAGGAGAAGTAGGACAGGCCTTAGATGGCATTAAGAATGCTATAATAGGACTTATGATTATTATGGGAGCTTTCCTAATTACTCAATATGTAATTACTGCTTTGGCAGGATAAAAAGAAAAACGACCTAGCTTATGTGCGAGGCCGTTCTTATGGAAGGGAAAAAATTATTTAGGTCGAATCACAGGAACCCTTCCACTGTAATCTATGTACTGTTTAATTTCAGCACTATCCTTATCCCCAATACGGATAGTGTACTTACCTTTTGCAATGCCCCAACATTGAGACATTCGAGAGGAGAAAAATTCCTCACCGACAAATATTTTTTGCTGTAGATTACCGTTCGTCAATGGATTAATCAGCTCGGAAACACATAGTTCCGAGTTCTCTGTGACATTGACCTCTTGACTGGGCTTATTCAAAAGTATACCCCCTCGATCGGAGAACTGTGTTGAATCCCAAACCTCAGGAGGTGGAGATGGGGACGCCACCTGCTCCTGTCCCGCCGATTGCTCGGAGGTGTTTGACTTAATATTATGATCATTCCCCCATAATATACAGCCTATGGCTATAATTGTAATGAGCGATATAGACTTTTGCTTACCGCTCAATAGGTTAATTATTGCTACTACGGCTAATCCCAGTATAAGAATCCAGTCCCAAAACCCAATATAAATCTTTGCAATTATAGTTAAACCTCGAATTACTAGGTAGGCTATACCTAGTGGAATGATCCAGTTTGGTACACCTTTAGAGCCAGATTGTGATGTCGTCGAGTTCCCCGTTGTCGGAGCAGGGGAGGTGGAGGTACGAGATTTACGAGGAATTGCCATTTACTTTAAAATGAGCGAAGTTCTGTGTATATATATCATATTTTAGCTAAAGTGTCAATATTTATAAACATAAAGAAAAACCGTGACATTGTCACGGCTTAGTATTATTTCGGAATTAATCTTTGTTTGCTTCGAGAGCTCCTAGAAGAATTTCTTTTAGGTCTCCCGATTTTCCTCCTCCTTGGAAAATAACTTTTGCTTTATCTCCAATTACTCTTTCCAGTACAGGCCATTGAAATAGAATTCTCTTGGCTTCATCAGGAGTTACAGTATTATTGGCTGTGAGTGCTTCTAGGGCTTCACGTAGTCCTTGAGATTCTAATGCTCTATTTGTATTTGCTTGAGTAATTACTGCGGTTCTACCTATCTCATTTTCTAAATCTGCTTGTTGCCTAAGCTTACTTATGAGGATTTCATTTTTCTCCGCATTGGCTTTGTCAGGTAAATCCACACTAGCACTTATCTGGAGTAACTCTACTCCAATATAGTCAAGCTTGGCTATGATTACCCTACCTATTTCTCTAAAAGCTGTATTAGTTTCATCTAATTCGACTCGAAATCCTACCTGCTTGAGCCCAAGAGTTTGAAGTAATTCATCAGGTTTTATTTTGGATATTTGAATTTTACTCACATCTACTCCTGCTTTTTTTTGTGTTTCATAGTCTTGATAAGCATATCTTTGCAATACTTCCCGAATATATGCATTGAGAATGACTTCAGTAGCTTCTCTTTCATCTTGGGATTGCGCATAATAATGGACTCTATAAACATTCTTTGCTTGTTCTTCGAGAGTGCTTCCTTTGATTTGGGCAAGAATACTTCCTCTTGCGTATAGAGTCACATCGTCAAGCTCGAGTTTCTCAACATCGTCAGCACCTTGTTCATAAGTCCGTTGTTCTGGGGGTACGGATCTTGGTCCTTCATGACGGAAGAGATAACTGGTGAACTGATTGGGTTCATACTCTCCTGTTACTACTGATCCAGGTAAAACGAGATGTGGTCCTGGGAGTGCGATTGTTGAGAATTTACCTAATACACCACTACCTGGTCTCTTGTTAAGGAAGGTAATGACATGAATTTCACTATCTGGAACTTCATAATAGGGATTAATGAGTCTTCTGGGGATTGGGTAATCCATTTTGTGAATGAACGTGGAACTCCTTATTCATAACACAAAATTCATATTTTGTCAATTTACAATAACAGGTGTATGTATAAAATCTTTTTAATTTAGTATTTTGTTCTAATTCACCTCCGCCCTGACGGGCACCCCCTCCTAAATAAATATAGGAGGGACAAAAGCTCCTCCGAAGGAGGACAAAATAGTACAGGTGGCTTTAAAGGTCGCCCCTACGAAACTATATATCGGCGGGG
>Ga0207935_1000018_pt1 | contig 58929 bp, 58 predicted proteins | sample LakMenEpi30Aug10_FD_150746 | JGI IMG/M metagenome (GOLD analysis project Ga0207935, IMG submission 150746) | Freshwater microbial communities from Lake Mendota, WI - 30AUG2010 deep hole epilimnion (SPAdes) | ecosystem: Environmental > Aquatic > Freshwater > Lake > Epilimnion/Euphotic zone ...
GCGTTCTTTCCAGCAACATAACGTAAAAATTTATCATCACGATAAACACTATTAACTTGCTGACCAGGTTTACCTTGTTGTGATACAACAACCTGTCTAGCAGTTAATTGATCTTGAACATACTGTTTTAATGTGTCTTTAAATATAGACATAACTTAATTAAGCGTTTAATATATCCAAACTTCTAATTATATCAGCATTGAATACTGGTATTCTTAATTGATATCCTAAAGGCGGATATAAACTATCTTTAGGTAAATCAGGATTAGCTGATGATATGATCCACCAATATGATGAGTCTTGATAAAATTGGTAAGCCAAATTATCTAACCTATCACCATACTGAGTGATAATATAAGCGTCATCTATTGATAAAGGAATATTTGGATATCGTGTTGATGAACGATATCGCGGTGTATTTTCCGTTTTAATTATATTGTTAAATTCATAGCGATCCATGATAATAAATATGAACTTAACTTACTTTTTTTAACTTGGATTCTATTAAGTTGACGGTACTTCTTTATAAGGATATGCTCTGCGATCTACACCAATAAATGGTATAAAGCTGTTAGCTGTTGTTTTTCTAGGTAAGAAAGTATGTATTGGTTTAAATGATAAATTTATCTTTAACATCATTGGTAATTCATTATCACCATAATGTTGTGTTATAGGCTGACGAGAATCATTGTTATTTAACCCAACATTCCATGGACCATCAAATAAACCACCTATTTTAATATCTGTGAACACACCTGGTTGTCTAAATATATAATCACCAACTGTTAAATATCCTATATTACCTCTCATTTTTAATTGAGAACTGTAATCAGGAGTAAATGTTGACATTAGATAATTTAGTTTATCATATATAGGATCTAGTTCAGCTCTGGTATGAGCAAATATTGTAAAAGCTACTCCTATATCTCTTGTAAACCCATCATATACAAAAAATTCCTCACCACGACCCATATAACGATATGGACTCCATTTAGCTGTCATTCCATCATCAAAGTTATCTATATAAGCTCTAAAAGCTAATACATCTGTATTCACTATAGTACCACTGTTTGTTTGTGTACCTAAAACATTATTATTTAAAAATTCAATTCTAAATTTAATTAAATCTTTACCAAAATCTCCATCTACTTTATTTTTTACTTCTGTAGATATAGCATCAGCTACTTCACTTGTTTTTTTCTTTTTATTATCTTCGTAAAATACTTTACTATTAACAATTTTAATAACATTAATAGAGTCAACTTTACTAGGTGTAGAAACACCTAATTTAGCTTCAATATTATTATTAACATCATTAATACTATATAATGGAGATGTATTTAAAACAGATGTTAAATCAACAGCATTTGTTATTGGATCAACTAAAGCTTTAGTTTGTTCACCTAGTTTTTCACTTGTTAATGGTTTAAAACCATTTAATAAGTTTTTAAGTCTGCCTGTTATATCATCAGTTCTAACTGTTGTTCTATTAAAGTAAGATCTAACAGTAGTTTGTCCAATACCATATACTGAATTAGATCCTCCTAAATAACGATCTAAAACAATATTATCCACATTTGAATCAGTTGGAGATGTTATTTTAGAAGTATATCTAAGAAGTTTATTTCTAGCATCTTTATTGATAGAAAAATTATTTGTACCATTACCTAAACCGTCAGATCCAAAATTATTAAAATAAGCTACTCCACCTACAGGACTATCAACATCACCTCCATATTTTTGAGTATCTTGAACATTACCTAAAAGTCCTGGTTGGTCAAAGTGTAATCCAAAAGCAGTTCCTGCTACAGATAAAGCAGTACCAATACCAGTATATTGGCGGTTAAATCCACCTAATAATGGAGGAGGTGTATTTGGGTTTCCTCTCCATTCTAGTCTAGGATTAGATAATTGTAAACCAACTTGTTTAAGTAAAAATAAAACACCTCTAGCGTTGTTATCTGTTCCTCTTGTAACAAATCTTCCCAGACGAGATACATCTTGTCTTACTGCTAGAGCAACATTTAAAGCCCCACCACGTATAAATCCATCATCAGCTAATCTATATTGATTACCATCAGTTGGAATAGTTGGTTTTTGAGTATTAGTTACATTTGGAGCGTTAGCCGTACCCGCAAAACTACCATTATTATTAGTAGTATTGTAGTATGGAGCATAACTGCTCCAGTTATTATTTAGAGTGATAAACGGCATTCACTAATTTTATTTTAGTATCTACCATCACGAGGACCTCTATCTCTATAAACTCCACCTAAAGATGGATAGTAAGGTCTACCAGCAAAGTTATCAGGTACAGACACTGGAGGATTTGATTGAGGAACTAAGAATGAACCTTGTACTCTTCCAGTTAACAAGTCTTGGGAGGCTTGTAAAGCATTAGAATTAACTAAAGCTTGAATATCTGAAGTTGTACGTTGTCCTTCATTCTCAAAGTTAGGACCAGGTTGACCTTGTAAACTTAAACCCTGAGGTGTAGATCCATTTAATTGGTTTCTTATTGACATTTTGTTACGTTTTAATGTTTGATATAAATATGTTAAGCAAATGAGTTAGGTGCACCATATTGTGATTGGGCTGTCTGAAGTCGTAAAATAGCATCAGTACCTGCGTTAACTGTTACTGGTCTTGATGCTAAATCTGCTATACTTCTTGTCATAGCTTCTAATTTAGATTCTACACCACCAGTTAAATTAATTGAATCTACTGGACCTGATATTACATCATTTCCTCTAAATAGATTTGTACCAGCAATTACAGTATCATTATTGTTTAAAGCATATGATCCTTTAGGTGTTATTAATGTTCTGTCACCATAACCAGAAAACATATCGTCTGCTTTGACACTACCTACAGAAGACATAATAGCTGCTGTTAATACACCTCCTAAAGCTAAACCAGCTAAACCTCCAGTGAGTAATGATGTTGGACTACTCATAGCTGCTCTCCAACCTGATGCTATAGCTGATCCTATTTCTAACGCCTTTAAGGCTCTAGCTGCTTTAATTAATGATCCAAATCCAACTAAAAGTTTAGTTATACCACTAGTTGCCATAACAGTAATAACTGTAGCTATACCAGCTGTTGAATTTAACATCTCAGCTATACTACCAACCATTTGTCCTAGTTCACCTTCAACTAAACCAGCAATAGTTTCTTTTAAACTCTGGAATGTTTTTTCTAATTTTTCAGCTGAAGCTTGTTGTTGTAGACTCACAACTAAAGAATCTTGTTCACTTAATCCTCTTTCACGAGCTATTCTAAGTTGTTCTTCAGCTGTTTTACCTGTCACATCACCTAACTTGTTAAAAGTTTCTTGTTCAGTTAACATACCAGCTAATTCTTCTCTTGAGAAACCAAGAGCCTTAGCTACAGCTTCTTGTTGTATTCTATTCATTTTATTGAACTCATGAATATTACCTGTTTGTTCAGCTATAGCATTCATGTATCCAACTTGGTCATTATTTAAAGCTGCTTCTCTGGCTTTTTCTAAGTTAATAGCTTTACCAGTTAACAATTCAGCCTCAAGTTCATTTTGAATTGATGATTCAAAGTTTAAAAGTGATTGAGCTGAAGCATCCATTTTATCTAAACTAGAACCCAATGCTTTAGCTTGTACTACTGCTTTAGCTAATGCTTCTGGGTTTTGTTTAAAATTAGCTAATGTAGCTTTACTTAGTTTTCCTATTTCAGCAAATACTTGTTTAGCATTAACTTGTATTCCAAATTGTCTTTGTGCTTGAACAATACCAGCAGCTATAACTTTATTTGTATCACTTAATTCTTGATTATTTAAAACTCCTAACTTATATATTTGAGTAGATTCATCTACTTGTAATCCCATTTGTTCAGTCATCTTGGTTAACTCATGATAAGTTTCTCCACTTAACTGAACTTGTAATCCTAAAGATTCAGCAGCTGCAGCCATTGATTTAGCATAATCGGCTCCAGTGAATGTTACATCACCCATTTCGCGGCCTACACTCTTAGCTTCACCAATTAGTACTTTAGCTTGTTCTGTACTAGTACCTAATGAACGACCTAAACCAGCTACTTGTTTATTTACTTCTAAGAAACCATTATATAAATTTTTTAGATCATTACCTAATGAACTAAATGCTTTTTTAGCTATTGAACTATACACAGCTAAACTTGTAGCTGGATCATTTAATGCTCTTTTTAGTCCATCAAATAATGTACTAGTTGCTTTTTTAAATGCTGCGTTTAAATCACCTGTACGCTCATATTCTTCTTTTAATTCTTCATTAGCAGCTTCAAGATTCATAACTTGGGTAAAAGCACCTAACCCAAGTTTATCCATTAACCCAGCTGCTCCTTGTAATACTGCTCCTCTAATATTAAGTTCCTTAGTGATATTTTTTTCTTTCTCTAAAGAATCACTTATTTTTTTACCTAATATTTCTTCAATTTGAAGTCTATCATATCCTTTAGCTACAGCTTCGTCATATTCTTTTATTAAATTTCTCTCTAATTCAGTTTCAGCTCCTTTAGCTTTAATAATGTCAACAGCATTAAAGAGAATATCTTTATTTTTCTTAAATTTTTTCTGTAAGTTTTCTAAATCTTTAGCACTTAATTTATTAATACCTTCTTGATGACGAGCTAAGTCATCTGCTATAGTATTTAACTGTTTAAATGCTACAACTCCTTTATTAGCGTTTACATTTAATCCTTTTACATCACCTAAAACATTAGCGAAAGTTTTGGCTAAATCACGAGTTGAAAAAGCCATCCTATCAAAATAGTCATCAGCTACACGAGCTGCCTCAGCTAAAGCTACTTGATCTTCTCTAAGTGTCTCAGTATTTTTTCTAATAGTATCAACAGAGAAGCCCATAGCCTTATAGTACTCTTGTACTCGTCTAATGCTGGCTTCAAATTCTTGTTGCCTTCTTAACTCTTCTGGAGTTGGTGCTGCCATTTAAAATATTAAGTTTTACCGCGTATAAATATGAAAGCGCCCTATTTTTTGGGCGCTTTAGCTGATGTAGTAAAATCAGCTTGTGGTATGTTTGGGCGAGCTGGTTGTTTATTATTTGTTACTTGTGTACCTTTTCTAGCGTTTTCATATTGTTCATTTTGTTTTTCAATATAATCATTGATTTTACGAATATGAAACTTACGTATTTGTATAGGCATATTATACACCTCACTATAAATAAATCCACCATTTCCATGATAAACCAAATCATGGATTTCAGTCATAAATATAGGCTTATAAGCTGGTATCAGGCCAAAGAAAGTTGATCCCTATTGGTAAATTGACGCCCTCCACAACGTCACCACCTGGTGTAGTATAATTAAACTTTAATGGAAGATCTGGTTCAATTTCTTTATATTTTTTTCTTAAAGTTCTTGAATCACCTACTAACATAGAATCAGCATATTTTCTAATATCTTCTTGTTCTCTACTTCCATTAACTGAAGTAATCATATGTTTCAAACGTGTTGTGATATCATAAGAACCATTTGGATTAACACGTTTTAATCCTTCAACTTCTTTATCAATTCTTTTTTCATCACCATGAGTTAATAACTTAAAAGTAACAATAGTTTTACTTGGTAAAGTTAATTCAAACTCATTTTTACCTTGTTTTAAAACTGAATGTATTGGTTTAGGATCAAGTAATGATAAATCCACAGTAACATTTTGTTTAACTCCTGTTTCTGGATCATCATATTCAAACTCATAATCTTTACCATATCCTAAAATACGAGCAGCTATTAATAAGGCATTCTTATCACCAATTAATAAATCATTATAACTAATAGGAGTAACAATCAATGATTGTAATAACTTATCAATTACAATACCTTGTTTAATAAAGTTAACATTGGTTAAAATGTCTTCTTCTTTAGCAGTCATGTACTTCATTTCAAGTACACCTTTAGATAATGGAGAGTCAGGTGAGTAAGGTAAACCTTTTGATGGTAATTCTACTTGTTCAGTTGGAAACTTTAATTTTTCTTCCATAACGTATTTATTGTTTTATATATATAAATATACAAAGATAAAAAAAGCCGTCCAAAAGGACGGCTCTTTAAAATATGTTGAACTGAATTAGTAGTTCAAGATACAGTAATCCATAGCGATTGTGGTAGTGATGCTTACATAAGCTTCATTTGCCCAATCATACTCACCAAAGTTAGCTTCTTTAACATAAGCACCTTTGATAATCCACTCACCTACTACATCACCAACTGGTCCTAAGATATCTAAACGTAAATCTTTTTTATAGAAATCTGAATATCCATCACGTCCAGTTACTGATTCGTGTGCTAAACGAGCCCATTCCATTACAGCTTGAGCACCGCTTGGGTTTACAGGATCATATAATTCTAAACTCATATCGTTCCAACGAACTTTACCTTTAACTTTACGGTAAACGTTGATATGATCTAATACAATTTCACCTGCGTTGAATGATGGTGTAGAAGCCTTTCTGATTAAATATGATGGAATACCACCGATGTACATCAAAAAGCGATTCTGAACTTTAGGTTCAAACGCGGTGAACATTATTTCATTTGGATCTAATACTGCCATTGTATTGTTATTTTATATAAATATTAATAATTTTGTTTTTTTATGAACCGAATTCTACACCAGTTGGTAAGATGTTGAAATCTAATAAGATAAATTCAGCAGTCTTAGTTGGTTGTAAATAGATCTGACCTACTAATTGGTTACGATCAATTACATCTGGAGTGTTATTTGATTCATCCATTACTACTTTAAACGCGTATAAACCTTGACGTTGTTGTACACTTTCTAAGTATGGAGTAACTTGAGCTAAGAACGCATTACGAGTTACAGCTGTATTTTGTTCGAATACTAAGTTTTCAGATACATTACCAATGTAACGCTTAAGAGCAATTAATAGACGACGAACGTTGATACGATCTAAAGCACTAGCTTTTTTCTGTAATGTTTTCTGACCAAATGCAGCTACACCAATATTAGGGAAAGTAGCAATTGGATTAACTTTACCAGCATATAGATTATCACGATCTGTTGGAGATAATTTTCTTTCAGCTTGTAATACATTACCTAATCCACCTCTTGTTAAACCAGCTGGAGCAAACCATTCAGCACTTACATTATCATTAAATGCATATACACCTGGCATAATTGTTGAAGCTGGAACCCATACACGCTTACCAGTTTCTTGAGATATTACTTGAACCCAAGGCCAGTAAACACCAGCATAGTTAGTATCTAAACCAGCTGCTTGGTTAGTTACAGTTTTAAGTGTAACACCATATGGTGACAAGTCAGTGATGTAGAAACAATCACCTCTTTCTTCAGCTAAACTGATAAAATTACCTACTGCTGAAGAGTGTAATGATTGGATCAAACCTGGAGTAGCTACTAAATTGAAATCAAATTCATCTTTATTACTCAATAAAGCAGAAGCTGTAGCGTAGTTACCTTGAACTAAACCTTGAGTTGTTGAACCAATGTTAGTAAATAAAGTATTTCCAATATTATTTAAATCATCACCAGAGGCACCACCAAAAGCACCACCTTGAGAACCACTACCATTTACTGGGATTGATTGTGTGAATTCGTTTTTAGCGTTTCCAGCATTATCAAAATAATTTGGAGTTGTGTAATTAACTTGTTTTACACGTACATAGCGGCTATTGTTTGGATAGTCACCAGATACTTGAATATAATATTGACCATCAGCGTCTTTAACAGCAGTTTTTGATTGGTTACCAACAACAGCCTCTAAATAGTTAGGTTGATTTGGATCCAATGAAACATTAGAATATGTTTCTAAAACAATTTTACTGTTTTGATTGTCATTACCTTGACGAACTAATAATGTAAATGTACCACTTGAAGTATTAGCATTTTGAATTTCCCATCTTAAATTATCTGTTGAACCACTTATTAATGAATTATCAGATAAAATAGAACCTGAGTTGTTCATTAAAATACCAGTAGATAAAGTTTCTAATACAAATGTTGGTTGGCCACTACCATCAATACCACCTGTAAATGAATCACTAAGTGGGAAGAATGAATTTTCATAGAAATAATATTGACCAGCATACATTGTCCAACTGTTAGCCGCAGTACCAGCTGAAGAGGCACTAATAATTAACACATTAGTACCAGCATTATAACTAGAAGTTAACATGCTTAATCCGCTAGTTTCATTAACTGCTTTTGAAGCTGAGTATCCGAAAGTATCAACTGTATAATCATTATACATGTTGAAGAAAACACTCTTATTTCCGTTACTATCAACTTGATAATTATCAAATGTTGTACCAATAAGATTTACACTAGTAGATCCTAAATCAACACGAGCAGCTACTAGGTTAAAGATAGGTGATGTTGTTAAATCAATAGAAGCACCAGCGTTAGCGGCTGTAGCACCAGGAATATTATTTGGAATAGCACTAGATGTAGCTGGGCTATAATTAGTCTTAGTTACTCTGGTAATTAAAGCTGTAGTACCACCTTGTTGGAAATAATTTCTAACAGATATTGATGTTAGGAACTCATAATTAGCTCCACCACTAGTAAACATACCACCAAATTTGTTTTTAAAGTCACTAAAAGAAGTAACTACTGTAGGTACATTTACTGGACCCATAACTGTTGGACCAACTAAAGCTAAACCAACTGTAACTGGACCTTGTGTTATTTGTGATAAATCATTCTCGCGTGCGAGTACGCCTGGAGAAATTAATGTTTCTTGCGCCATGTTTTAAATAGATTTTGTCTACTGATAAATATATAGAGTGTATTATAAAACGAAGAAGCCCCGACATTGCTGTCGAGGCTTTCTTCTATATTAACTCCTAACACCTAACAATACATATTATGCTTTTATTTCTCCTGTAGAAAGATCAATTGTTCCATCACCATATTTTCCACGAAGTTGCTCAGCTATTTTATTTTCTTTTTCTACTAGTTGTTTATATGTTTCATGAGCACCTAATTTTTGTAATTCTAATTCACCTAATGCTAAAGCTAAATTAGTGTACTCTTGTTTAATATCTCTAATAGATTTTAATTCTTCTTCTGTTAATTTTTTAGATATAACTCCCATAATTATTTTTTAGTAGTTTTCTTAGCTACTTTTTTAGCTGGTGTTTTTTTAACTACAGTTGGTTTTTTCTTAGCGGCTTTTTTCTTAGCAATAGTTTCAGCAATTGGAGCTGGGGTAACTTCAGGTGCTAAATCATCAACCCATGGATGAGTATTACTATTAATTTCTTTTAACTCTTCATTTTGTTTTTGATTAAGAAGCCAAAGTCCAACAACAACAGAAATAACAGCAGCTAGAATTAAAAATGTTACCATAATAATTTATTTTATTTGATATAAATATATATGAAGTCTAAAGAACAACCAAATTTATTTATAATGTTCTCCTCCTACCCATAAAACAAATGATCGACGTATACCTTTAGTTACTGGTGTTACACGGTGCATCATATATGATGGAAATATAAATACAACACCTTTATCTTTAGGGGCTTGTATAATATTATTTCCGCCTTGCCAATATTCTAAATCACCGCCTTCATATTCATCAGGTCCTGATAATTGAACTGTGATTGATATTTTTCTTAATGATGGAGTACCTGGTCCAAAATCTTGATGCCATGTATAATGTCCATTTTCTGTAGCATAGTATTCTGTATATTGAATTGAATCTTGTACTGAGTATAAGTCAAAATGCCATAACGCATTATTAGCTTGTACAGCTAGATCCATTAATTTAAAATACAACCAGCTCCATTGTGATGTGTTTGGTATCCATTTAACAGATGATGATCTAATTTCTTTACCATTTGATTTTGAGTCTATAGTAGTTGCTTGTTCAAAATCTAATGTAGCTACATCTTTATAAACTTTGTCTAATTCTTCACTATTAAAACCATTTGTATAGTAATAATAATTTTGAGGATCGTTTAATTCTTTTGAAAATAAAAATGACATATTTTAAATATTAAGTATATAATTTACATAATTTTCTTGATCACCATATCTACTAGGTATGTCTTGTATATCACATCCATTAGTTAAATAAGCCCAATCTTCAACACCTAATTCCTCAAATCTTTTTCTTATAGCATCATTATAAAAATTAGCTATAGTTCTAATACGTCTTTGAATATCAGATCTTGAGTCTGCTTGACTATTTTCATCTGTTTTATTCTGGTGTAAGTATATAAATTGAAGATAACCTAATTTTGGTATTTTACAAAACTTAGTTTTTAGAAATGTTCTTATAACTATATCATAATCATCAGCTACAGTTAAATTTCTATTATGTCCTCCAATTGATAAATAGACATCACGCTTCCATGCTCTAATATGATTAGGTATTCCTACAATATGACGTATTGTTTTAGGATTGATATTATGTTGGTCACATACTTTTATTATATATCCTTTATATTTTTCTTCTCTATATCTACCATATCCTAATCCAAATCCTTCTTCATAACAATATGAATCCATATGTTCACTTACTTCAGCCCAGTCTGTAAAAAAGAAACCAGCATCTGGATATGTTTTGCTAGCAATGTATAGATACTCAGCACATTTTTCAGTTAATATATCATCATGATCTAATTCGGCTAATAAGTAACCTCTACATAACATAGCTGCTCTGTATTTTACATCACCAATATTACCATTACTCTTTTCTTTAAAACTATATACTTTTACTCTATGATCTTTTGACGCTATTTCTTCAGCTATTTTTGTTGTTAATTCATCTGTAGAATCATCTATTAAAACCCATTCCCAATTTTTATAAGTTTGGTCAACTAATGATTGATATGTTCTATATAATTTTTCTCCAGTTTTATAAATTGGAGTAAAAAACGATATTAATTCAGATGTGTTATCTTCTAACATTTGGATCATAGCGCAATAGTATGCTTTAGTGCCTAAATCTAAATCAACATCTTTAACATGAATCCATTTTTTTCTTACTTCAGTTGGTTGTCTATATAAGTTAGGAAAATCACTATCTTTTTCACCTATAGTGACAATAGCATTTGGATCATAATTTATTAAAATAGAATCAATGTTGTTATCATTTGTTGTATAAAAAACATCTAATTTATCTTCCTCATAATTATAAAGCTGTTTAGATCTAAGCTCTGGCAAACCTGGGCCTATATATAATATTCTTGGTAAATTAGCTTTTCTAGAAAATGTTAAATGATTATAATAACATAATATCTCATCTACAAAACAAAATTTATCAGCATGTTCTTTATAGAATGGTTCTATAAATCTACCATCAGCATCATATCCTTCTTCATATTGTCTTGTCTTATATAAATTAGCTTCAATTATATATTGAGCTGAATCTATATGTTGGAGTTTCATATGTTCAGGACCTATATCTCTAACTTTTAAGCCTGTAAAATCTTTACCTCCAATATATTGTTTATAAACAAATGCTTTTTTATCTGGATTTTGTTCAATTGCTATTTTAATTTTATTGTAAAAATCAGAATGTATAATATTATCATCATCTAATATACTCACAAATCCTTCATCAATAGTACCTATAATATCACTTAGTTGAGGATATAAATAGTCAGTACCATTACTTTCTATGTAATAAATTTTTGTTGGAAGTTGTTTTAATTCATTTATTAAAACCTTATTAAAACTTTTTACAATACTAGTGTCAAAAATTATATGCCATGTCACATCTAAGGGACTAGGGAATACAGTGTCTCTAATGATTCTTAAATTGCTTAATCTAGTACAACGAGTTAATAAATGTAACTTTATCATTTATTAATTTTTTGTTTTAAGAAATTCAAATTATCTAGTAATCGTTTGTTATCATGATTGTGTTTAGGATCATCAATGATTTCTTCTATTAGTTTTATTCCTTCATCATATCTATATGTCCAATAACAAGCCACTGATAATTCATCATTCACATACTTTCCATAGTTAAACTCATTTATGAATAGTAAGTATTTTTGTTTAACTAACTCTACATCTTTAGATTGAGCTTGTTTAAGATAATAATATGCCTTTTCTGATTGTTTTTTATTATTAAAATAATTACCTAAAATAAAATATGGTTCTGCTCTATCTGGATAAATGTCAATGGCTTTTTTCATTTCATGTTCTATTAAATTAGAACCAGCATCTAGTCTAATATAACAATTAGCTATTCTTAATTGTGCTTCAAAATGTTCTTCAAGCCAATTACCTCTTATCTTAGTATATAATCTATACCATCTAATTGCTTCTTCATGCATTCCATAGTCCATATAACTTTGCGCTGTATAGAAAATAGAACGAAGATTTAAATCATCTGGATCATCAAGTAAGGTGTCAAAAAATTGTTTTTTAAGTTTTTTAGCATCTTTAAGATATTTTTCTGGATCTGCTTTTCTGGCTCCTATATCTTCAGATGAAACATAAAAATCATAATGGGTTAAGTCACCTGTTGTAAAATAAGGATTATCTATAGTTTTAATAACTGTATGAGCTACACTACAAAATTTCCATAAGCGTTTAGCGTTAAATAAAGTAAATGCTTTATAATTAGTTGTACCTCTCTTTACATTAGCTAAATAAACATCATGACCAACATCTTGTTGAGTAAATTTAAACTCACCAATTAGAGGATCATCAGCGTCAATTTGTAAAATATAATCTGCTTTATATTGAGCTCGTTTCATTAACAAGCTCTTATTATAACCAAAATCTTTGAACTCATCAATATGGAGTTCTCCTGGTATGTTTTTTTCTTTAAAAAACTCAGTAATTATTTCTCTAGTATTATCTGTAGAGCCAGTGTCACATATAACCCAGTAACTTATATACTTGTATACAGATTCTAAGGTTCTTTTAATGATGTGAGATTCATTTTTGCAAATAGTTGCAAAACAAATAGTTGGATTTGTCATAACAATTTTTAAGTATCGATCAAATATCGAAGAAGAATAAATGGAACAGTCTAGCATTTTCTAGAGCATCACCAAAATATTCTGTTGCTGAGTGTAACCTTTTAGCATCAAACATAACTAAACGATTATATACATTTGCTATTCTATCTACTTCTTCCCAAGTTGATTTATCATAGAAGTTTAGTTCATTACTAACTCCTTTAAATGTTTTTTGATATAACTCTCCTTCCTCTCCATTTTCAAAACGAGTAGCTCCTGTTAATTTACTTCTATAAGAGGCAGTACCTGTTTGTAATGGGGCATCTGGTGTTAAATACACCATGGCAGCATAATTCTGTGTGTCTATATGATATACAACTCGGTCTTGTGAAGTACAATATTGGAATTTTCCATTTGCATAAGTTGGATGATTCCAATTATGTATAGGTCTACCTAAAAGTTCTTCAAATTTTTCTTTTGTTCCTTCTAATATAAAACGATCTAAACTTCTTCTACCTGTATGATATGTTGAGAAATCAAATTTTACATTTTTTATAACATAATCTCTGATCATATCAGGATCATTATAAAAATTATCTACAATAATTAAACTTTTAGGAGAGTTTGTAAAACCTGATTTTAAAATAACTTGAGATTCTAAATTACCAACATTATATATTATTTCATTTTTTAAATGAACATTTATTGGTTTTTTAATATCATCTTTATTTGCAGTAAATTTAAAACCAAAAGTATTAAAAGATGGATAAACTGCTATCACATCAGGGCGATAAACAATACTGTATTTAATATCTTTATCACCTAATGATAAACTAATAATTTCTGATGTTTTATGAGAAATCCATCCAGCTACTTCATAAGTAGCCCCATTTGGATTAATTGAGTCAATGTACCATAGTACATTTTCATTGTTAGATTCATGAGCCATAACTTATTATTTTAACATTAAAGAGTTGGAGGTACTGAACCAGTTGACCATGGTAATGGAGCTGGGACGTATTGTGGGGCTATTTGGTTGCCAATTTGTTTTTGAATTTGTTGTTGCATATGTTGTTGAGAACCAGTAGTAACAACTTCTAACCAATCAATAACTTCTTCCTCAGTTAAATCCTCAAATGGAATAAAACTTCCAGATGGAGTAGGCATTGGTGTTACACCAGCAAATGATCCACTATATCCGTTTTCATCTACTCCTTTATAATTGTATTTAACACGAGTCACAACATCATTATGGTCATCACTTCCAGTTGGAGCAACTAACAATTCAGTAACAGCAAATGTATAAGTAGTTGGCATTTTATTTTATTTATAAATATTTAAAAATTATTCAGGTTTTACAAGTTTAAAAAAAGTAGTGTAAATACCTTCAGTTTCAATACCATCAAAATCAGATAGTTTAAATTCTTTATATTCAATGGTTTTTTCATCTTGAAGAAACTCATTAAATTCTTTTTCAAAAGATATTATCTTAGGATTAATATCTCCTGATATGATCTTACCTTCTTCATTTTTTACAGTGTTGATAAATCGTGAAATGAAAACACCTCCATTTTCATCTACTTCACCATGTTTTTTAATTAATTCTTCTTTTACTTTATCAACTATTTCTCTTTCTTTATCAACGGTTTTAGCTAATTCAGTAACATAGTATTTGGTACTTAGTTTAAGTTTTTCAGCTAATAATCCTTTTGAAACAACTTCACCAGTTTGATTATTTACTAAACCATTTAATTCACCATGTAGTGAATAAATTTCATGTAACTTTAATGTGATTTTTCCCATAATTTATTTATTGTTATATATAAATATATATTAGATTTGTAAGGTAACCAAATTGTAATTTTTATAAACGTGGTTGATCAGACATCCATGTTCCATTACCGCATGGATTTCCAGGCTCAATAAGTCCTGGAAGACCCTCGAATCCACCTCCTCCACTACAATTTAAGTATTGAAAATATACACTAAAATATCCTATATTATTTAGAGCATTATACATACCAACTGTAAAAGAAGAATCATAAACATCAGCATCTGGAGCTACTCCACTTGGTGTTTGAACAACAAAGTCACCTATATTCACCACGCTACCAAATAAAGGAATACCTTGGACACCTAATATAGTACCTTGTTTACTTACTCGTCTAAGGATATTAAATATTTCCACATTACCAAAATCATCATTACTTGGGCTATAATATATTATATCATAAGGAATATCAACTTCAGATTTTTCTGGGTTAAAATTATTTGAGTAGTTAGTAAAACTATTCCAAAAAAACTGATAGCTTAAAGGAGGAATCGTTGCTAAACCACTGCCTTGAGAATAATCATGGCCATTAGCGTCATTCCATATACTTTCATTTATTTCAACACAGTGATAAGTACCAACTCCTAATTCAAAAAATCTTTGAGTACTGTATCCCAATCCATATCCAATATCTAAAACTCTTAAATCATCAGCATTGACACCTCTATATTCACAAGCTGCGGCTACTAAAGCATTAGCATATTTTATCTCTAAGTTTCTAAATGCTCTATGCATTATAGGAAAAGCATTTATACCATTATTTGTGTAATTTAATACTCTAGGTACTGATATACTACCACCTTCAGCAAAAATATTTGGATCTGGTATTGAATAATTTGTTACTTTACTTCTTCCAACAGATTGTTTTGTACCTTCACTATATGGCATAATTAATTAATTTATTATAAGCAATACAAATATCCAAGTTTACCTGTATAAACATTAATTGCTATATTTTTATTTGATGTACCAGAATTAAATGTGAATGGTGTACCTGTACAGTCAGCATTATCACAATAGTTAGCTGCGTTTGAAGGACAAGTACTTGTATTATCACTAGCATTAAATGATATACCTGTTCCAAGACTACAATCTAGTATAGCGATTGATATATCTTGGTTTGAATTAGCTGAGATAGTACCAGAGCAAGCTGAGCAGCTATCACTAGTTGGGCAACTACCACAAGATAACTGTTGCCATGCACCCTTTCCACTACATCCGTTTAGACGATAATAAACACTATATCCATTTCCAACACCATTAGTATTTTGTTTAGTATATACTGTAATAGTAACACCTGATGAAGGTGTTGGTGTAGGTGTTGGAGTAGGTGTTGGTGTTGGAGTAGGGGTTGGTGTTGGTGTAGGTGTTGGAGTAGGACAAGAAGATATAGCTACAATAGTTTGATCAGTAACTTGATAACATGTTGTTCCATTGCTATAATATCCAACAATATTAATAACAGGACCTCCACAGTAGTTACCTGGAGATATTAATCCTGATCTAAGAACATTTCCTATTGATAATCCACAAGAATAAAGAGTTGTTGTGAAAGGCCCAGTACAAGCATCAGCACAACTAGTGCTGCTAAATTTAAAACTACCTCTATTTGTACAAACAGCGCTATGATTATAGCTATACCATTCACTTATTTTTTGTGGGGTAGCAGCGTTTGGTCTAGCAGCGCTACATTCATTAAGATAAACATATCCACCATCTATAGCAGTATCTAGAGAGAAAGGTGATTGAGTAGATATCCCTAACTCAGTTCTAATATTATTCATTGATATTTGTCCACTAGCTGGTAAAGCCATAAAAACTTTATTTTAATTTAGTTTTTAACTCATCAATTTGTTTTTGTTGTTCTTTGATGGCTTCAACAAGTAATGGTACTAATTTAGAATAATCTAATGTTTTATATCCATTTCCTATAGGAGCATCTTTAATAACTTCAGGTAAAACAGTTTCTACTTGTTGGGCTGATAATCCTACTTGTAATTTTTTCTCATATCCAAATGACTGAGCTATTTTATTTGGTTCATAATAGAAACCATTTAAAGTCATTACTTTAGATAAAGCATCTGATATATTACATTTAATATCTTTTAAACGTTCATCTGAGTAATAAGCTACTACATCACCAGCTACACGAATTGAGTCACCTGTAGCTGAACCATCAAAGTAATATGCTGTATTAGCTGAATCATACATTATAGGACAATATGTAGCATAGTTTAGATAAATATTATCTCCACCATTACCAAAGTTAGCTACAGTATTACCTGTAGCTATATTATATATTCTAGTACCAGCATTATATGAATGGTGAGATGCTATAGTCACACCGGTATAAAACCAAACATTAAGAGGTTGAGTCCATGCACCAGCTGGTTTTCCTATATAATAGTTTAAATCACCATCTGTATGGAAGTTAATTCTAAGAGGATTGGATGTTGAAACACTTTGATTACCTATAAAAATCGCTGTACCACCATTGTTAGCTGTGTCTAGTTGATAAAGAAAACTTGTACTAGCAGGATTTAAATAATATCCTGTATTATCTGAATCATAGAATATTGGAGCACGAGCACTATTAGCAAATTGGCTATATCCTCTATCTACAATAAAATACGAATCTGGTATCCATCTCCATACCCAACCAAGACTATTATCATGCATACCCATAGTACCACCACCATTATTGATATCAGTCATCCATGCGAATCGTGTATATAATCCCCATCCACTCCATCCATTTCTACCAACATTGTGTGTTGTAGCGTTACCATATGAGTTTCCTTCACCATGTGCTGAACGCAAACCATAACTATAAGAATTAAAATATAATCCATTACTTCCATTTAAGTAGTACCAATCATTAACATAAAGAGTATTTAAATTAGTTGTACTAGCAGGATTTAAATAATATCCTGTATTATCCGAATCATAGAATATTGGGGCTCTGAAAGAACTAGCAACAGTATTATTACCGCTCATGTCAAGTTGCCATCTATTAGCTGAAGCACTCCATCCACCAATTCTTAAAACATCATCAGCATCTAATCCCATATTAACAGCATATACTCCTCCTTTATGAAAAGACATAAATGCTGAGTTGTTAGATGTTGAATATGCTTGAAGAGGAGGACCACTTAAAACACCAGCATATCCACCAAGATTGCTTTGGAAATAGTTAGCACCAGTCCATGTATTATTACTACCTAAGATAGTGGCGCCAGATGCTCCCTGGGCACCCTGTGCTCCTTGAGCGCCTTGGCTACCCTGAGCACCTTGAGGGCCTGTCGCGCCTTGGGCTCCTTGAGCGCCTTGTGCACCTTGGGCACCTTGAGGGCCTGTTGCACCTTGGGCTCCTTGGGCACCTTGAGAGCCTTGGGCTCCTTGGTTACCTTGAATACCTTGAATACCTTGAGCACCTTGAGCACCCTGTGCACCTTGAGAGCCTTGGGCTCCTTGGTTACCTTGAATACCTTGAATACCTTGAGCACCTTGAGCACCCTGTGCACCTTGAGCACCCTGTGCACCTTGAGCTCCTTGAGGACCTGCTACTGTATTATATCCAATAGTTTTTGTTGTTGTATTAAAAGTAACAACTGTAGTATCAGATGTAGATCCTAAACTCGGTAATTTAATAGAACCACTAATCTGAGTTGTATTGTTACTTCCTGATATTACAATAGCTTCAGCTCCAAACTTACCTAATTTAACTGTGTTATCAGCGAATGCTTCAATTACAGGTAAACCAGCAATTGTATTAGCTGAGAATATTGAGTTAGATAAATCATCTGTTACTTCAAATAATCTACCATTAGCTCCGTCTATTGAGAATAAAGTTGTATTTACACCACTACCTGAACCTATAACTGATACTTTATTTGCTGTACTTCCAGATACAGTTAATGTAGATCCATCAAATGTTAAATTTGTCTCAGCATTGATAGTAGATGAGTTAACTGAAGTTAATACTCTATTATCGCCTGGATTTGTATATGAAGTTATACCTGCATTTGGACCAGTAGCACCTTGAGCTCCTTGAGGCCCAGTTGCACCTTGTGCACCTTGAGAACCTTGGGCACCTTGTGAACCTTGAGCGCCTTGAATACCTTGAATACCTTGAATACCTTGAATACCTTGTGCACCTTGGGCTCCCTGAGCGCCTTGGTTACCTTGAGCGCCTTGAGGTCCAGTCGCGCCTTGGGCTCCCTGAGCGCCTTGTGCACCTTGAGGCCCAGTTGCTCCTTGGGCACCTTGGGCTCCCTGTGCACCTTGGGCACCCTGAGGTCCTGTAGCACCTTGGGCACCTTGAATACCTTGAATACCTTGAGGTCCTGTAGCGCCTTGAGCTCCTTGGGCGCCTTGGGCTCCCTGAGGACCTGTAGCACCTTGGGCTCCCTGTGCGCCTTGGGCACCCTGTGGACCTGTAGCACCTTGGGCGCCTTGAATACCTTGAATACCTTGTGGACCAGTTGCGCCTTGGGCGCCTTGAGCACCTTGAGATCCTTGGGCACCCTGAGGGCCTGTAGCACCTTGAGCTCCTTGAATACCTTGGATACCTTGTGGTCCAGTTGCGCCTTGAGCTCCTTGAATACCTTGGATACCTTGAGGTCCTGTTGCGCCTTGAGCTCCTTGAATACCTTGGATACCTTGAGGTCCTGTTGCGCCTTGAGCTCCTTGAGCGCCTTGGGCACCCTGTGGACCTGTAGCACCTTGAGCTCCTTGTATACCTTGAATACCTTGGATACCTTGAATACCTTGAGGTCCTACAGCACCTTGTGCACCTTGTGCGCCTTGGGTACCTTGAGGTCCAGTTGCACCCTGTGCGCCTTGTATACCTTGTATACCTTGGATGCCTTGTATACCTTGAGGACCTGTAGCACCTTGAGCTCCTTGAGCGCCTTGAGCACCTTGAGGTCCTGTTGCACCTTGAGCGCCTTGAGCGCCTAAGTTACCAGTTCTAGAAAAAGATATAGCAAGTAAAACACCATTAGCAGGTAAAGTACCACTTATATATGAAACAGGAATTGTGTAGTATCCTGTATTAGCAGTTACAGCTCCAGTAACTTGAAACTGGTTTACTACAGTGCCTGTATCTCTACTATAAAGAGTTAAAACACCTCTTGTGGCAGTAGTTGTACTGTCATCCCATGTATCATACCATCCAGTTTGTGTAGTTCCAAGTTGATCTAAATTATCTATATAAATTGCAGAAACAGATCCTATAACACCATTGTTATACTGAAGCACACCATTACCTGGGTCTGTGTTTGTTGTTGTAGTTGAGAAATTGTAAGGTACACCTCCTCTTTGTCCTGTAGCACCTTGGGCACCTTGAGGACCTGTAGCTCCTTGGGCTCCTTGAGGACCTGTAGCTCCTTGGGCTCCTTGAGCACCTTGAGCGCCTTGTGGGCCTGTTGCACCCTGTGCGCCTTGTATACCTTGTATACCTTGCGGCCCAACAGCTCCCTGTGCTCCTTGAGCACCTTGGGCACCTTGAGGTCCAACTGCCCCTTGAGCTCCTTGAGCTCCCTGAGCACCTTGTGGGCCTACTGCTCCCTGAGCACCTTGAATACCCTGTATACCTTGAGGTCCTGTTGCACCTTGGGCACCTTGGGCACCCTGTGAACCTTGAGGACCTGTAGCTCCTTGAGCGCCTTGGGCTCCTAAGTTACCAGTTCTACTGAATTGAATTGCTAATTGAGCACTATTAGCTGGTAATGTACCACTGATATAAGACACTGGTATAGTGTAATAACCTACATTAGCAGTTACAGCACCAGTGACTTGAAATTGGTTTACTACTGTTCCAGTATCTCTACTATATAATGTAATTACACCTCTGGTGGCTGTAGTGGTACTATCATCCCAAGTGTCAAACCATGCTGCTTGAGAATTACTTAATTGGTCTACGTTATCAATATAAAGTGCTGATACAGAGCCAATTACTCCATTATTATATGCTACCACACCAGCGCCTGGATCAGCGTTTGTAGTTGATGTTGTAAAGTTATAAGGTACTCCACCACGTTGACCTGTAGCGCCTTGAGCACCCTGTGCACCTTGTGGACCTGTAGCGCCTTGGGCACCTTGAGCTCCTAAATTACCTGTTCTAGAAAATGCTACTGCTAATTGTTCACCGTTAGCTGGTAAAGTACCACTTACATAACTAACAGTAACTTGAAAATATCCTATTTTAGCATTAACATCTGTAACATTAAAAATATTAACTACAGTTCCTGTATCTCTACTATAAAAAGTAAGTGTACCTCTATTTGCTATATTGGTAGAGTCATCCCATGTGTTATACCACGCAGTTTGGGTATTTCCAAGTTGGTCTAAGTTATCTATATAGATTGATGTAACTGAACTAATTGTAGCACTGCTATAAGCAACTACACCATTACCAGGATCTGCATTTAATGTAGATGTAGAGAAGTTATAAGGTACACCACCTCTTTGTCCAGTTGCGCCTTGGGCGCCTTGAGGTCCTACAGCACCTTGGGCACCTTGAGGACCAACTGCACCTTGGGCTCCTTGAGCACCTTGTGGACCAGTAGCACCTTGAGCACCTTGTAAACTTAAATTATTTCTATATTTGAATCCACCATTAGCATCTATTACTAAAATATTAGTTTCAGTAGTACCTAATGGTACTGATGGAATTGTTAAGCTTCCTGTTATTGAAACAGAACCTGTAAATTGATGTGTGTTAGAAAGTGATGATCCAAATACAGTAGAACCCGTCACATAATCTCTAGATGAGGTAATATTCTGTACTAATAAAGTTTGGGCAGTTATTGTACCTGTGATAAGCGCATTAGAGGCAGTAACATTACTGCCAACACTTAACGATCCGGTTATTTGAGAGTCATTCAACGCAATGATACCATTGCGAGCAACAAATTCATTAGCCATACTTATATTACCTCAGTTCACTGTCCCTGAGATACGGGTTTGGTATAAATATTAAAGAGATATGCTACCTGTAATAGGATTTGTCCAAAAAGGTGTAGCTAAAAGTTCTAATATTTCTGGATAGAGATACTCAGGATATTCAGGTGAATATATTGATGGACGACCATATGTTCCTGCTTCTATTATATAACTTTGTGTTGTTTGTGTTTGTGGGTCATACCAACTTTGTGTGTAAGATGCTGTTACTACAGTGACAGGATATTTTACAAATGTTTCTGTTTCATCTATAGATAAACGTAAAGTATCAATAGATGATTCTTCAACTTGTGAAAAATCAATTGAGTTTGTTATTGATGTTGGTATCACTAACCAACGTTTATTAGGAAATATATTTTCTGTCATACAAATAAATATTAAGGTAAGTTGAAGCGGGTTTTGTAGTGAAAGTAGTTATCTCTTACTTGAGATAATGATAATGCTGTATTATATATTTTGGCAACATATACATTTCCTTTGTAATAATATGCTCTAGTAGCTCCATTATTATATCTTCCTATATTTACTTCAGCTAATGAAGGAATTGATGATGTTAATCCACCACCACTATGCCACAAATTTCCATCTAAATAAATTTCCATTATACCTGTATTAGCATTTTTTGTACATACCCAGTGGTGGTTTCCTAAATATTCAGATGGTTGAGCAAATTTATTAATTCTATTAAATGGTCTTCCAGCATCCCAATAAACAACACCATCACTCCAAGGTAAGTGTAAACTTAAATCTTGGTTTCCACCAGCTCCTCCTGCTATTATGGAATTATATTGTAAACCCCCATTCCAAGCGCATACAAATTCAACTGATATTTCATTGCCTGATGCTACTGATGATGGAGTTAAGTCTAAATAGTCATCAGAACCATCAAAGTTTAATTGTGGGTTAATAGCAGGACTAGTAAATGGATTATTATTTACTGTCATACTACGCCCAGCACCTATATCAACTACAGCTTGAGAGGTTGATCTAGTTCCATTCACAAATTGAGAAATAGTAGTACTATTTAGATCTTCTCTAAATGGACCTGCCCAATATATTGTTACTGTTTGTCCTACTGATGTTGAAGCAGGATTAATAGCCCAATATTTTCCATCTGATCTTGATACTGTATCATACCATAAAACATAAGCTCTAAACCAACCGTCTCCCATGTTTTCTATGTTACAGTTAGATTGCCAACCTCCAATATTAGAATAGTTAGTATAACAAGGACAACCACACATTGGTACAGTTGGTTTAAAAAAAATAGAATGGCCTGTGTAAACACCTCCAGTGCCTCCACCACCACTAGTTACAACACCTATACCTGGATTATTACATCCGCTTAACCAAGAAGCACCTGATCCATCTAAGGCTGTTAAAGTTTCTACATAAACAGGAGCACCTCTATAAGTTTCACCTGTAGTTGTTAAAGTAGCAGATACACTTCCAGGAACGTTATTGTATATAGACATTCCAGCATTTGCTAAAATATTAGTTGTAGGGCGACCTAAATATGAGTTATAGGTGTCGCCTGTGTCATAGGCGAATGTTAATCCATTTGTTGTTACTTTACTATATCCTGTTCCTACTGCCATATTATGAGAGATTAAAACGTGTTTTGTATGCTAGATAGTTGTTTGTTACTTCAGTGTCACTTAAAGCTCTATTATACATTTTTACAATAGCTATTTGTCCATTCCATGCATAATTTCCTCCATAAGGCCAATATCCTATTCTCATTCCATTAGTCCAATTAGCTGTTCCTGATGTTGCTTGTTGTCCTTCATATACTCCATTTCTATATATTCTTACAAAAGATCCATTATATACTATTACCCAATGCCCCCAACCATTTATTGTAAAACTTTTTGGATAGTAATACTCTCCGGACACACCGCCGTGTGTATAATACCAGCTATTATCTCCATATTGATAGAAAACAGGTCCTCCTCTAAAAGCTATAGGCATTCTATCATTTGATCCTTTATAAGAAACATGTTCTATTGTATATTCATTTAAAGTACCCAAATTGCTAGTAACATCAGTGTAGTCATCGGTTCCATCAAAAACAGGCAATGCGGCGGCATTGTAGGTCATATTAACTAAGTCAATAGTGTTACTTTTACCTGATATATCTAATAAGCCTTGTGTTGTAGATCTAGTTTGGTTAGCTCCAATAAATGGAGTAACATGACTTTTATATTCATATTGTGGCATAGCAAAGTAAGCTATACCATTAGTTGAATAAGTTAAAGCAGCATTTCCATAACTGTTTCCTTCATTAATAGTATATGTTTCAGATATTCTAACCCACTGATATTTTGTAATAGCTTGTTGTGTACCATAATACCAAGGAAACCAGTGTTGACCTACTTGTACATAATCTCCTATTGTTAAATAAGCATAAATACTATTTGTGATAGTAGCAACATTATTATTTGGATAAGTAGCATTCCATAAAATACATTGTCCATAAGATCCAATAGTATTAGCTGTTACTTTTACTACCTCATATCCAGGTATAGGAGGAGCTATATCAGTAGAGTTTCTAATATTAGTAGCACCGTCATTATAAATGCTAAATTGATTGCCATTCCAATAATTAATGGTAGGTTCTCCTTTATAGCTATTAGCTGCATCTCCAGTATCATAAGCAAATATGATCGAGTCGTTGACAGTATTTGGTCCTGATGAGCTTGGCATATTATAATCTGAATCTTGTTTTTTGAATGTTATATATTTGAGTTATTTCAGCATCACTTAACATTCTATTATAACATGATACAATAGATACACTACCATTATCTACTGTTCCAGCATAGCCTGTTCCTACTCTTATAGCACCAGCAGGTATTAATGCTGTATTACTGCGTGAAGTATATGCTGATATAAAAGAACCACCGTTTTTACTATAAAATCCTGTTCTAGAAATAGAAGTTAATCCTGTAGACATTTTAATAGCCATCATATTCCAAGCATTAGTTGTGCAAGCATTAGTATTGGCGTAGTCATAATCTGGTATAGCTCTACTATACCAAGATATATCTTGTCCTACTTCCCAAGTCATAGCTACTTCTTGTTGATAAGATGCATATGTTGTTCCTGCTTTTTCAAAAATAGTTTTTCTAACACTATGTCCTACTTCATATAACCATAATATTATTGTACAATCACCTCCTAAATTAACATTACTAAATCCTGAACCACACTCCCAATAACCTGAGCCGTTAAATGTAAATGCTCTGCTTCCACCAACAGTGCTCCAAGAAGTTGTAGTACCATATGAATTAAATGTTAATCCTTGAGCAAGATCTTTCCAAACAGTACCTGATCCTGGATAAGAGTTAATATCAGCTGCATCTAACAATAAAGTTAAACCATCTGTTATTATAGTTGGTCCATAATTTAATCCCATAACAATTATATTTTTACTACTCTATATTTTCTTCCTGTTGTATCAGCATTTTGTAATTCAGTTGCTTTATCTTGAGCCTCAGGTTCATTATCATACTGATAAATTGGATCATCTGGGTTTAGTCTTGCTACCCAAATTGTATTACTTCCTGGGATAAATTGCATTTGTACTTGAAACATAATTTAATATTTTTATAAATAAGTTACTGTTGATTTTAATCTCCATCCTGATGTACCTGTAGTAATGTTAAATAAAACATCTGAACCAACCACAGATACTGATGGTATTACACCTGATGTTGATCCAATATCTAATGTTGAATAATCAGTGTATTGAGCTGAAGATCCATTCCATACAGCTATTACTTCACCTGATCTAGCATTAGCACCATTTGACACAGTGTATTTGTAGAAAGCGGATGTGTAAGAACCTGTTGTTTGGGTAAATACATTATTTGAACCTACTACTGATGATGCTACTGTATTGGTGTATGTTTGTGTGATACCAATAGTAAACCCATTATTGGCGTGTGACGCAGTAGCTGCATATGAAGCACTAGTTACACTTAATGAACTAGTTGATTGGTAATATAATTGACCTGTTGTTGTATCATATCCAACTACATTATTTTGATTTATGTTAGAAAGACTTGGAAATGTAATTGATCCAGTAGCAGTTAAATTATTAGTAAAGTTACCAGATCCAGATACATTTAATTTATATCCTGGATTATCTGTTGTGCCTAATAAGAAGTTACCCGCGTGGTAACTTTTGAATGATGAATCAGTTAAATATAATCCCCATCTGTTGGTAATTGTACCAGTAGCACCAATATTGGTAACATGACGTAATAGATAAAAGTTTGTGATTGTACCTGGGCCACCTGATGTTGAGCCAACGTTAGTTGTATTTAAAAGGAAATCATAATCTGTTATAGTAGATGCTTGTGAGCCTGCTGTATCTGCTACTTGTAAGTTTTCGTTACCCCATCTTGTAGTAGTGTAAAAGCCAGATCTTAATCTTGTTTGTGTATTAAAATGATACGCTATAGAATTACCACCAAGTGGGCTAGCTGTAGCTTCTCTATTAAAACTAGTAAATACTGTATATAATTGTCCAAGTGTTCCTAAATCATTGGCATCATTTGCAACAAGTAAGTTATTTAAAGCGATCATTTGGAAAGGTACAGTACTAACCGTTGACCTAACATAATTTTGATTTCTAAAACCAACCATTAGTAAGTTAGATGTACCTCCTGCTGTTGTATAAAATTCATTATTTGCGAAATAATTATATTGAAAACCAGCTGTTCCAGTACCAGGATAATTTATTGTATTACCTGAGCCAAAACTAGTAACATAATTAAATGTTCTGCCTACAGGATTAGAGAAACCAAGATAAGGAAGAAATCCATCACTGCTAATTACTCCACTAGAGTCAATAGAATAAGATGGGTTTGTTTTATTTATACCAACAAAAGATCCACTATTAAAAATTGATCCTGTTGTTAAACTAGTGCCATCTTTCCATATTGCTGCATAGTATTGAGCACCACCTAATATATTAGATGATGTTGTAGCATACGATGCTGTTGTAGCATTTACAGCATAAGATCCACTTAATGAATAAGAAGCACTTGTAGCGGCTAATGCATATGAAGCACTTGTAGCTACTAAAGCATATGATGCTGTTGTAGCATTTAATGCGTATGAAGCTGAGGTGCTATTGTTGCTATAAGATGATGTTAAGGCGTATGATGCACTTGTAGCTGTTGCTGAATACGATGCACTTATAGCGTTTATAGTATAAGATGATGTTGTAGCGTAAGAAGCACTAATAGCATTTAATACATATGATGCACTAATAGCATTTAGTGCGTATGAAGCAGTCACAGCATATGAAGCAGTAGTAGCGGTAGCAGCATTTCCTGAGATAGAGGCACTAATAGATGATAAGTTTCTCCATTTAGCGGCAGTTGTATCATAAACTAATGCTTGACCATCTGTAGGTCCTGAGATTAATACATCAGATAATCCTGATAGTGTTTGTGTTATTATAGAACCTCCACCACCTGATCCTCCTACTTGTCTAAATAAGCCTCCAGGTACTATTGTAAAGTCATTAACATCTGTAAATACACCATCACCGTTAATTACAATAGCACCCAGATAAATTGCATTAGCTGCTGTATTAGGGGCTTCTACAAATGGTTCTATATTAATATTAGCAATAGCTTCTGATTCGCTTGTATATACTGTATTACCATAGTAAACAACTATTGCTTTTGTTACTGAATTAGGGAACCAGAATACTCTTTGGATAGTCCACCTTGATCCTACAGGTGAAGGTACTAATGTTAATACTCCGTTATTTGAATATTGTGTTGGATCAATAGTTGCAAAACCAGCACCTGCGTTTGTTAAATAAACCCAGCTAGATCCTGATTGGTAATATCTAAATATTTTAGATACATTGGTGCCATTATCAACTGTATAATAAGGTTCGTTTGGATCTATAGTATAGTTAGAACCAGGAGAATATGCAGTACCACTTCCTACAACTAAACTACCTGTACTTGATCCACTAGGTGCTAAAGTATATCCTGATAATTTTAAAGGTCCAAATGCTCTATTAAATATATTTTGTTGTTGTTCAAATCCATATGCTACAGAAGGCTGTGTTTTAACACCATTAATTGTAGATTGGTTTTGGAATAATACGTTACCAATGTTTATTATATAGTCAAATTGACCATTACTAAATGGTGTTCCTTGAGCGTAAATGTTATTGGTTGAATCAATACCAACAAAGGCTTGTTGATAAGATGATGTTAAAGGAGCAATACTAGCTGATAAATTACCCCATTTAAGATATTGTATTGTTGGGTATGGATCATCACTTAAACTTGCATTTAAGTTTACTATAATACCACTACCACTACTTACTTGATAAACAGTAGATGATTGGGTTGTAATTAAACCACCATGTAACAAACCAGTATATAAGTTACCTTCTAACCAACGTAAACGGGTTACGTTACTATACCCAGCACTATTTTGAGAAAAATATAAGTCGTTTGTAGATCCACTTACATAAATGTAAGATGCAGTTATTGAAGTATCTATATTTGTAGTTACAGGATCAAATCTATGATAACCTGTTTGTCTAATATCACCATATATTTGTACTGATGCTGTTGCAGCACCAGGTCCAGTAGATCCTGATATTATAATACTACCTGATAATGTTGTATTACCAATTAAAGTATTATTACCTGTTTGAGTAGTAGATCCAGTTATATTTAAACTACCAGTTAATGTAGTAGAACCAACTAATGTATTTGATCCATTAGTAAATAAACTACCAGTTATTGATACTGATCCAGTAAACTGGTGTGTATCTGTTAATTGAGTACCAAATTTAGTTGATCCAGTTATAAATTCAGTAGAGGATGTTATTGTTTGGACAACAATTGTTTGAGCAGTTAAAGTACCTCTAACGGTAAAATTATCTGCTGATGAGGCAGTAGCGGCATTTATTGCATTAGTAGCATTATTAGCCCAGCTTGCTGTACCTTGTAATGATCCTGTTATACCTCCATTTACTTCTAATGATCCTGTTATTTCAACTGTAGAATCATGAGCATATATTAAGTTTGATCTATTACCATCGTCAGTTCCATTACCTACAATAAAAGCTGCAGGTACAGATGATACAGTGTTAAATTGGCCCTGTACGTGTTGATGATTGGCTAATGCTATTGTTTGATAACCTTCAGCATGTGAATATGAGCCTGATGCTATTGTTTCTTGACCTTCAGCATGTGAATAATTTCCTTTCGCTTGGGTAAAATCTCCTTCAGCATGCGAGTAGTCTCCTGTTGCTTTAGTAATACTTCCTTCAGCATGTGAGTATTCTCCTGTCGCTATATTTCCCTCTAACCCTTGAATAAGAGAGCCTGTTATTATAACTAGTTGATTTAAAGGATTAATATATGATGCAGTTGAGGCAAATGAAGCACTTGTAGCTATTAAAGTATATGATGCACTAGTAGCGTTGTTAGCATGAGAGGCGCTTGTAGCATATGATGCACTTATAGCATTTGTAGCGTTTAAAGCATATGAGGCACTTAAAGCATTTACAGCGTGAGAGGCTGTTATAGCATTTTCAGCCCAACTAGATGTACCTTGTAGTGAACCTGTAAAACTAAACGCTGTAACGCTTCCACTTACATTTAATGAACCAGTCATGTTATGCTGGTTATTATCGTTTAATTGTAATTTTCTATTTAAATTGGTATCATCACCTCCAACAAAGAATTGTAATGGTTGGCCAGGTGTTATATTACCAATATGTAAGTGATTACCTGCAGAATATAAATAAGCATCATTTGGATCACCAATTGGACCTGAGAAATTAGATCCATTGATACCCATATCAATATAATTACTAGTTTCAGTACCGTTGTCTGCTGTAGCTACAACGTCTGAAGAAGCAGTGGTACCTGTATTAGTATTCTGGATATTAAGTTGTAAGTAGTTATTTGAGTTACCTTTACCTGTTATAACATTGAATGATGTAGGATGTGTTTGGAAAACATATAATGCTTCAGGATCACCACTTGTGAAATTAGTTTCATTTATACCAATGTGAGATCCTGATTGATATACTACACTACTAGATAATGAGGTAGGTGTTTTAAATACAGGTATATAGTTAGTAGCACCACCTTGAATATTAGATGCTGTTTCAGCTGATAAAGCATTAACCGCGTTTTCAGCCCAACTAGCTGTACCATATAATGAACCTGTGATTCCGTTTGTTACAATTAATGAACCTGTTACTTGAGCTCCATTATCATCTACTCTAAATTTTCTAGTCCAAGTAGATCCATTAAATGAAGCAATGTTAAAGCCACTATCACCTCCATTTCTATTATCATAAACAAACTCAGCTGAGCCTCTTTGAACTATATTTGAATAGTTGTTACCAAATAATTGATAATATGGACCATGAATTGTACTACCATCAAACATACCAAATAGCATGTTATTAGTAGCATCATTATTGTAAACTAATCTATTAGAACCACTCATGAATAGATTTCCATCTATTTGAACATTACTATTCATGAATTTACTAGTACCAGGACCTGTTACTTCTAAAGAGCCTGATACTGCTAAACCTGGATTTGTTGGTATAATTCTAATACCAACTTTATCATTGAAATAAGTGTAATTAGGGCTATATATATTGATAGTGCTTCCACCATCATATACTTGTAAGTAAGTATTATTTCCAGTTCCAGCGTTACCTAAAATAAAACTATTAAAATTATAATCTAAAGTTAAACCTTTATCTAATCCACTATATATTGTTTTTAAAACACTACCTGATTGATTTAAGTAACTGCTAGCTAAACTAGTATTTGTATCCCATAACGGAACATAATATTGAGTTCCACCTTGTACATTTGATGCTGTTAAAGCATAAGACGCAGTTACAGCATTTGATGCTGTTAAATTACTTACTCCATTAACAGTTAATGAACCTGTGATTGATACACTACCTGTAAATTGGTGAGTGTTGGATAATTGAGAGCCAAATATGGTTGAACCAGTAACATAGTCTGTACTGGAAGTTATTGTTTGTACAACAATTGTTTGCGCTGTTAAAGTACCAGCTACTGTAAAATTATCAGCATATGACGCGGTTAAAGCACTTACAGCCCAGCTTGATGTACCTTGTAAGGAGCCTGTGAATGATTGAGCTACAACATTTGTTGTAACATTTACAGAGTTTAAAGTAGCATTTGAGCCACTAACAATGACTTTTTTCCAATTTGGCATAGTATATTACAAATTTTAACTGTGGTTAGATACATACACTTATGCCGTGTATATGCCTACTTCCTTTCGGCCAACAGTATATTTGTAATAAATATGAAAAAATTAAGGTAACTGAGTATAGTATTTTTGAAGTTTTGAAACAAGATCATATACTAATTGTACATGTTCACCTTTAAATGAAGCTTGGCGAACCATGATTAGTAATGTCTCAACTTCAGCTTTAGTTAAATGAACAGATGGTGGTTCAAACAATGCTTGTTGAACCACCTCGGGTTGAGATTTAATTGTCTCTTCTGTTATATTTTCTTTATTGTCTGTCTCGTTCTTAATTGAAACCTTATTAAATTTAAATCCCATAACTGTATTTGTAATTTTATTTATTAAGCCCATATATAAATGTCACCTGTATCTTCTTTGATCCAAAGATTACCTTTACCATTTGTTGATCCACCCCATGTTGGAGGGACAGAATCTGATGGAGCGTTTGAAGCATCTAATTTAGCTGTTACAGCATATTCATCAGCTGTTACTGATGATTCACCAGCATTAACATTTGGAGCTACAGCCCATCTTCCGTAATCACCAGTTGAAGTTGATTCTAAATACCAAGCTGAACCTGATAATCCTGGACCTGAACTTATAATTAAACCACCATCTGTTAATGTGTTAGAACCAGATGCTAATAAAGCAAATCTATCAGCTATTAAAAGTGATGTTTGGTTATTAAAACTAGCTGTACCAGCAACTGTTAAGTCACCTAATACAGTTAAATCATTTGAAACAATAATATCATTAGGTAATCCAATAGTTACAGTTTGGTTAGAAACTGAAGTTTCAATTTCATTAGCTGTACCTGTAATTGTTAAACCTTGAGTTAATAAATCAACAGATCCACTAGTACCATTTGATCCAGTAATTTTTAAAGTTGTAACTAATCCAGTTAATTGAGAACCATCACCTTTAAATGATCCACTAAATGAACCAGTTAAACTTGAATTAGCACCGGTTAATACAATTGAAGTAGAACCAGATATTACAGTACCATCATCTGTTAAACTTGAATTAGCAAATGCATCACCAGTCCATTTTGTAACAGCATTAGTATTTAAACTAGAGGCACCACTAACTGCTACTGTAGCTGTTGTAGCACCATCATATATAAATGGTACAATACCTACACCTTGAGTTAAGTCAGGAAGGTTAGTAGTACCAACAAAATTACCTTCAAATGATCCACTAAATGAACCACTTAAAAATGTAGTTGATGGAGAGGTACTAATTTGTTGATTAGTTCCAACATTTAATTGATTAAGTATCGCGTTACTACCTGATACTATTATTTTTTTCCAACCTGCCATGGCGTTTTATATTTTAATTTTAAGGAGCTATGTCCTCTATTCCGATATACATATCATAAGAATCAAAGTAAATACCACCTAATACTGGAGTAGGTATAGATCCTGTACATACTTTCATAATCGCTACTCCTTGATTATTAATAGTGAATGCACTTCCTGTTGAGTTTTGTACAGATAATATATTGTCTGTAGATCCAGTGTTAACTATTGTTAAAGTTGATGTATTAGTATATGTTAAATAACCTTTAGAGGCGGTGACACTAAATGGTGTTAAATTACTACTAGTAGGTAAACCAATAAATGATCCACTAAATGTACCTGTAAAATAACCTGATGCTGTAGAAAATGAAGCTGAAGTAGCAGAGATAGTTGTACTTGCTTCTACAGAGTTAAAGGTAACATTACTGTATTGGGGCGCTATTTTTAAAAAAGTACCCATTATTAATTATTGTCTATGATATAAAAACCATTCATCTGAGGCACTATAAAATAAACCTCCAGTTACAACTGTTGGTGTGTTTAAAATCTCTTTAAATTCAACAACACCCTGTTTGTTAACTTTAAATACTTGTTGTCCATTATCTTTAATAATAAAGAAATCAGTACTAGAAGTTATAGAATTAATTTCAACATAACTCCCACTAAATAAAAATGTACCTGAACTTCCGCTCAGGTAAAATGGTATGTCTAACTGATATCCTTGTATTAAATTTGCCATGTTTTTTACGAGAATTTACCAACTACTGAAACTCCATTTGTTGTTGTTAAATTGTACCCTAATCCTACTGTGTCAATAACTATATCAACATTAGCTCCATTTTGTGTTACAGATACAATAAGGTTGTTAGGTATATAAGTTGCGTTGATTACCACCTCAAAAGCAGTTTTATCAGTAGGAGGTAATGGAGGTGGTGCTGGTGTTATGGTACTATTTAATACACGTAAAGTGTTGTAACTCATAATTTGTAAGTCACCTCCAGTTTTAGTCACAATACCTGCTAAATAAGCTACAACAGCATTTGAAGCATCTACAATCTCAATATTTTGAGCTGGTGTTGGGAAGTTAACAGCTTGTTTTTTAACAGTATTTGATGGTGTAGTTCCAATAGTGAATATATCTACATCATCAGTTTCTAAATTAAATACTAATTGTGCTTTTGATAAATATTTTTTAGGATAAGAAATATCTCTATTTACTGTGTCTGGAATGATATATCCATTTAAAGTAATATCAAAATTAGTTCTTGTTGTTCTATCTTGTCCTACACTATATTCAGTTGATGTTGTAAAAGAACCAATATTAGCTCTAAATTGGAATCTACCTTCCTCACCCCAATATGTGTTAGCTGCATACTGTAACGCCTCTATAATTTTATTATTCTGTTCTAAGTGGTTTGTGAATACAACAGCGCTATACTTTAAAGTGACATATTCAGGCATTACAACCATCCTATATTCCTTAACAGGGATTCTATTTGAGAGAGCTGCGAAATTATCATATTGATTTTTCTTTGTATATGGTACTTCAAACGCATATATATTTTGTGGTCGGTTAGCATCAATTTTAGTTCCTAAAGTTCTATTAGCTTCTAAACTGTCACGTTTCAATACAATAACAGGCGCTACAAATCTTCCTGAGTATTCTCTTAAAAATCCTTTTTCTTGAATTGTAGCCCAACGCTCTGGGAAACCATACATTACAGGTACTTGAAGTCGATTACCATCTTGCATTATAGATGGTTTAACTTTTTGTTCAATATACTTAATAATAGAAGTATCAATATCCATTATACTGATGGATATATCTTTTGTTCTATCACCTTTTGTAGATACTTCGTTTCCTCTATTGACAAAGTTATCTGATGCTCTTAATCCTAAATTAGGATCTTGAGCATTAGTGCCTAATGCTTCATCATATATCTCACGAAGATTTTTTGGTCTTGGTTTTCTAGTTTTAGGCATTATAATAATTTATAAGGTAATAAATTAAGTCTACTTACTCTTGTCATATAACAATCTAAATCATACTTCAGTATTTTAACTGGAGGGCAACTTAGACTTGTAACACCAATATTTGAAACTATAGGATAATAGTCTATTACTATATTATGTATTTCATAATATCTTTCTCTACCAATATCAAAAATTATATCTCCTATTTCTGGTATTATGTTTATAGGTGTAATGATATTAAATGGATTGTTTGGATTTAATACAGCCTCAGGTAACTGAATAGTAATATGTTGCATTATATCAGGTCCAAACATTTCATTATCTATAGTTTCAGGATCTCTTGTTACAGCTCCTTTTGTTTCTATAGCCTCATAATACCATTTTTCTAATGATTCACCATATATATTCTTTTGAGTTTGCTCTAAATTTAACTTATAGTAAAGTACTCTATCTGTTAAAAATGATACTAATGATGCTTGTACTAATTGAGGACTAGCAAAATCAATACATTGTGGTGTTGGTGATGGAGTTGGAGTTGGGGTTGGTGTATCTGTAGGTATAGGAGTTTCAGTTGGAGTAGGAGTAGCTGTTGGTAATGGAGTAGGTGTTGGTGTGAATGTAGGGGCTCCAGTAGGTGTAACAGTTGGTGTTGGTGTAGGAGTAGATGTTGGTCCTGGTGTTGGTGTTGGAGTTGGTGTAGCTTGGTTTATAGGTCCATTTCCATCATTTGGATCATCAGGCATGAAAAATCTTCTTGGATAAGTATTTGAAAACATAATATTATAAAGCGTAAATTAATAATGGTACTTGATTCATTGATTGACGAGTAAAGTCAGCCTCTTGTTGTTTACGCTCTAATTGAGCTCTACGAGAAACTTCATTAAGCATCTCTTTTAATTCAGTCATCAAATCTTGTTTTTCTTGTCTAGCATCAGTTAATAATTCAGTACCTTTAAACATACCTGGGATCTGTCCTGTATCTAAGGCTGTTTTAACTTGTCCTTCTATTTCTTTACAGATGGCTAAAGTATATCTATAAATCCACATTCTACCTACATGGTTAATATTAGAGTAAATTGGATTACGATAAGGAACTCTCATCACATCGGATACAACATTTCTTACAGTATCAACTGTAGGTTTGTTTTTATCCATCTTCTTAACATATCTAAACCATAATTTATGCCCTATATATATGTCACCAGGTACAGGGAATAATCTGAGTTGGTTATCTACTAAGTCAAAGCTAAATGCTGATTTTCTTACTTGGTCATTAAATTCAATAGCTTGAATCTTTTGAATATCCCAATATACAGGCATTAACATAAAGTTAATACCAGGTGAGTAAGAACCAAATCCAAATGTTTCTAATAATCCTTGAACACCAGTACCTGTACCAGCATATGGATCAAAATATCTTACAATAGCAGGAGGTTCTTGATAGAATATTTGTCTTACTTCTATACTATCTCCTGGTTCTAATGAAGCAGAATCAGCGGCCCAAGCATTTAAGTCATAATTTTGTTGGTTAGGAATTAAAGTAAGTGATCCAGTATATTCTAATACTGTACCACCTACACTAGCTTCACCTCCATAAGTGTCAGCTATTCTAATTTGAGCTGCTAAGTTATTATTTAATACTTTATTATTTAATTCGTTTTGTAAACGAGCTTGATAATAAACTGTTGGAATACCATTTGTAGAATAGTTATTAAAACGAGATGGATATCCTCCACTCACACCTGGATCAACAGTGAAGAAATAAATAAAGTCACTACCATTAGTTATAATATTGTTTGATCCAGAAGTTGGGCCAGCTACTTTATTAAATTGATTTAATACTACTCTTGATAAGTTAACATTATTGCTGCCGTTATAAAAAGCATCACCTGCTAAAGTAAAGTTATTTAAAAAATCTAAATTTGGAGCAACAAAGTCACTTAATGAAGCTGACATTACAAATACCTCACTATCTACAATAGATTGAGAATAGAAAGTATCATTTCCAATTTCATCCCATTTAGCAGTACGAGCTGGAGACCAGAATATAGGTGTTCTGTTAGAAACACTATTAATTAAAGTTGTGCTAGATTGGTTAAATACATCTGTTTCAGAGCCTTCTAAGTTAATATAGTTATCTCTGATTTTATATTGGTAAACCATGTTACCGTATGTCAATACTGCTTCTTCAAATGCAGCATAAACACCAATATCACTTAAATTTAAAAATAATCCAGCACCAATACCAGATGTAATACCTAAACGTTGAGCAACAAATACAGTACAGTTTCTAGCATCTCTAACAAATTCTGTATCATTATCAAAATATCCAAACGGGGTATTGCCTTTAACTGTAGTTAAAGAACTAAATCCAGTTGATATATTACCAGCCCCGTATAATTGTGTAAGGTTTTGCGCCATTTATATTAGTATTATTCTAATATAAATATTATTATTTCCCGTATTCGTATTCAAGTATTTTACCTACTAAATCAGATCTGTGGTTTTCTTTTAGTTTAATCCACTTAATTTCTTCAATCTTTTTAGATAATTCAATAGCGTAAGATAACCCGTTTATTTCACCAGTAGGTGTTTTGATATCAGTTTGCTCATTATCGCCGTTAATCACTATTTTACCTGTTTTACCTAAACGAGTTAATATAGCTAACATTTCGCCTTTAGTTAGGTTTTGAGCCTCTTCTACAATTAGTATGTCGTCTATAGTTTTACCTCTAATAAATTGTACAGGCATAGCTTTAACTTTACCTTCCTCAATTAATTCAGGTACTTCATTTTTATTTGAACAACATTTAACTAGATTTTCAACTAATGCTTCCATGTATGGATCAAACTTACCATTAATATCACCTGGTAGAAATCCTAATGATTTACCTACTTCAATAGCTGCGCGAGTATTATATATACAACTAATTTGTTTTTTCTTAAGAAAATCTAAGGCGGCTTGAGCACATACTAATGATTTACCTGATCCCGCTCTACCTGTTATAATTACTACTTGATTTTCTACTATTAATCGTTTTGCTTCTTTTTGTTCTTCATTTAACTGTAACGCATTAATAGATTTAATGTCATTCTTCCTCTCACGATTTGGTTCACGCATATAACATTATTTGCTATAAATATGAAAGAAAAAACCCGAGCTTGCGCTCGGGTCTTTCTTTAACTCTAAGGGTTATTTATTAGATAACTTGTAAGTCAGCAATAAATACCTTACCGTAGAATTCAGGACGTACCATTTTCTTCGCGTAACGAGTCATGATACCTTTTCTTGGAGTGAAGGTATTTGGATCGTACACTAATGGAGTCATGATCAATGGAATATATGGAGCATAAACAGCACCAGTTTCTAAGAATTGGTTACCACGGAATCCCATTAAGATGGTATTCTCGATCATGTAAGGATTCTTGTAAACTTTGTAACGGCTGTTTAATTGACCAATTTTCTGTACGCCGAATGCATACTTCATGTTGTCAGCTGCACCGTCTGTATCAGCTGCAAATCCTGGAATTGACTCAAGGATAGTAGCTACAGTTGGAGAAACTACCATGAAATTAGCACCACCACGTAAAGTACGTTGGTGAATTTGGTTAGAAACTTTTTGTAATTTGATACCTAAAGTTTGGAACCAAGTCATCTGAGTGTAATAAACACCTGATGTGTTGTAAGCAATGTTAGATGAACCTGCAGTTACAGTACCGCCCACTTTAGCTGACCATTGTTCAACGATTGGAGCGTTCTGGATTAACATATCCATGATTTCTAAGTCGATCTCTAAAGAGATGTACTCTGATAACATAGAAGTTAATTCAGCTTCAGCATCCAAGTTTTGGTAAGCGTTTAAGTCTTGAGCGAATTCTGGAGTCCATTGTGCTTTTAACTTACGAGTTTTAGCAGCAATAGTCTCAGAACGTAATTGTACATTGATCTCTGGGATTACGATTTCTGTATTGCTTTCTGCGTTTGGATAACCAGCACCAGCAGCATCTTCGAAATCACCACGAGCGTTATCAGCAGTCTTCTTGTTGAAGAATAAAGTCATACCACCTGTGATAGCGTTAACAGCAGCAACACCAGAAGCAGTTACGAATAACTTAACTGTACCACCAGCAATTGTAGTAAACTGAGGTAATAATGTAGCTGAAGTGATAACAGTTCCTGGAGAAGCAGGAGTACCATCGATCAAATAAAGATCACGAACACCATTCACATCAAAGTTAGTTGGGAAACCAGCTGAACCAGTTGTGAAAGAAATTTGAATGATCTTGCTATTAACAATAGACTGAGAATAATCAGAATCCCAGTTGATAGCATCAAATGTAGCAGCAGCTGCATTTGTAGCATTAGTTAATGAAGCTGAGAATTGGTTAACTGAATAACCCCAACGGCCAGCACCATAAAGACCACCCTGAGCTAAGTTACCAAAGCCAGAATCACCTTGAGTGTAAGCTGTACCATAAAGTGAATTACCAGAAGTGAATGGATCTTTATTAGTTCCGTATTGGAAATCTAAGAAGAACACTAAACCAGCTGGTAAGCTCATTGGTTGTACAGAAACGAATTCTTTAGAAGCGATTTGTCCGAATACCTTACGAACGAGTGGTAAAGCTACGCCAGCCCACTGCTCACCAGTTCCTGGAGTAAAAGTACCACCAGTTCCAGTGTTTGACTGCTCAACAACTAATTGCTTAGCTTGGTTCTCAAGCATTACAGCCATATTAGATTTGTTGTAGTCAGTAAGACCTTCTAACAAACCTGATTTTTCCCACTTGTTAGCTAAACGAGAAGCCTCGCCTTGCTGTGACTGCCATGGGTTAGCAGATTCGATTAAAGATTGAATTTGACTCATTTTGAATGAATTTTTGTTTTTTAAATTGTTTATTTTACGATTCCCGCTAATTGTTGCATACGGCGAATAGCGGCATCACCTTCTACAATCGGTTGGGCAGGGGCAACACCTACTGCTTTAGAAGCAAATCCAACTGATTCTTTAATTGTAGTTTTAGTTTTAGTTTCAAAAGACTCAGATAAAGTGTTGTAAACAGTTTTAACTTCGCTTACATTTGTAGCTTTATCAAAAGCTTTTAATACCTTAACTTTTTGAGCTTCATTTAAAGACTTAGCTTTGAAGATCTTATTTGTATAAAGAAGTTTCGCATTTAAGAGATTAACTTCGTTAAGTTCAGTTTGCAAAGTCTTGATAGTAGAAATAGCTTCTTCTAAGTCTTTCTTAGCTTCTTCCATTTCATCTTTCTTTTCAGCGATACCAGATGTAGCTTTAGTAACAGATGGACCTTGGAATCCGCCTTTTTCACCAGATAAGCAAGTGTCATATATGATTCTTGCTTCTTTGTCTGATTTACCAGCTTTGATAGCAGCATTGTATTCTTGAACACATGCTAAACCAAGTCCTTTTTTAATGTCATCAGCTACTTTTAAGAAGAAATTTTTAACATCAGAGATGCCTTCTTCTACTTCTGTGGCTTCTTCAACTTTTTCTTTCTTTTCCTCAACTTCTTTTTTCTCTTCAACTTTCTTACCTTCTTCTTTGTCTAATTCAGCTAATAATTCATCGAGGCTGATAGATTCTTCATCTTCAGTTTCCTCTTCTTCACCAGCTTCATCATCCATTTCAAGTTCTTCTTCACCAGCTTCTTCTCCACTACCCATTACGTCTTTTAATACGTCACGGATAATGTCTTTAAGCTCATCGACAGTGAGTTCAGTAACTTCGTCGTCACCTTCAGCTTCTTCTAAAGACTCTTCAACTTTTTCTTTTTTGTCGTTGTCTTTTTTCTTAGCTTCTTCAACTTCTTTTTTACCTTCCTCTACTTCTTTTTTAGCTTCTTCCATTTCTTCTTTGCCTTCTTCTTTCTTGCCTTTTTCTTCAGCTTCAAGTTGGGCTAAGATTTCTTCTAGATCAGCTTCTTCCATGTTGTCAGCTTCTTCCATTTCACCTTCAATTTGAGGTTTTTGTGAAGCAGCTCCATAACCAATTTCGGCTTCATGGCCTTCTTCTTTTTTGTAGCCTTCTTCTTCTTTTTCCATTTTCTCTTCTAATCCTTCTTCTTCCAACTCATTTAATTTAGCTGAAAGCATAGACATGATTTTTGGAGTAAATGTTTCTTCAAGAGCGGCTTTAGCATTTGCTACTGCAGCGTCGCGAACAGCTTTAGCATCAGCAATTGCTTGACTGAATAATTCTTGATTTGTCATCTGAATTTTCTCCTTTTTGATTGCTTATTAGTAGGGGAAGCAATATAAGATTAAAAACGTTAAATTAATGAGATATTGGAGATCTCATATGTGGGATGTTCATAAATATGTGAAAAGTGCTCAAAGCGATAAAAATGAAACCCAGCCTTACGGGGCTGGGTTCAGAGCTATAATACTGAGACTATAGCGGGGCTTATCTAATGCAGCAAACACCTGTTTGGCTACAAATAATTTCTGAAATTAAATTATTTACTTTAGTATACTTACCAAATGAACGAGTACCAGGTACATAACTTTCACTTAGTCCTGTTGGTCTCATAAATGCACCTTGAGTTGATGGTGTTGAAACAAAATCCCAACATAATAATTCAAAGTCATCTTGTACCTCCATTGTTCCTTCACCTAGTGGTTTTACTGAACCCATACCACGAGAAGAAATACCAACAGTTATATTATTTAAAAATAATTCTTTTAATATATTACCACTTGGTGTAGGTAATACTTCAATTTTACCCATTAAATCATCACCATCCCACCATAAAGACTTAATGTTATGACATACATTCTTTAAGTTAATGATTGATGAATCTGGGTGGTCTAATTCACCTAATGCTCTATTTTCAGCTATAGGTCCAGCTATATATTTTTCTACTTCACGTTCTAATGTATCTTTAGGATAAACACGTCCGTTTTGGTTTTTAGCATCTGCGCGTTGTACTACACCTTCAACAATTAAGTTTTTAGATGGAGACAACTTTGCCTCATGCAAAGCACGAGGCGAAGGTGTAAATGAATAATATTCTATTAATACTTGTTTGTTCATTATCCTTGGGTTCCTGGTTTAGCTAATACAGCTGCTTTCTTTGTTAATATTTGTGCTAAAGCTTTTTCAGCGGCTTCTTCGTCTTTTTCTATTCTAGCCATAGCTGGATCTTCTTCTTTTAAAGCTTTCTTTAAAGCAGCTTTTAATGCTTCTTTAATTTTAGAATGCTTATCTTCACCTTCCATAAAGAAAGAAGATGTTATTTTTCTATCAGATGGAGCTTTAGAGTTGAATAATTCAATAGCTTTATCAACACCAATTTGCTTACCTAACATCTTTAATTTACTATTCATAGCTGTTCCACGATCATAAGCACGTGGATCATCGCTCATTTCATAATACCAGTCATACTTAGACATTAATGAATTAAATTCTTCTTCAGCATTCATTTGTCCTTTCATTTTGTCAAATGAAGTACCTAAGTCAACACCACCCATGAATGAACCTTCTTTAACATTCTTACTGTTATATTTATCAGCAAATGCTTTAGCATCAGCTTCTTTATCGAATGTTTTTATTTCACCATCTTGAGTTGTATAAACTTCGAATTTACCATCCACTTTCATTACCTTAGCTTTGTCATGTGGATCTTTTGAAGCTTCTTCTAATCCTTCTTTAATAGATTTTAATTTATCAGCGTCAACAGTGATCATAACATAATCACCTGCTGCTTCAATATCACCGCCAATCTTATCTATAATTTTAACAAAAGCATGGTCTGGTCCTAAAACATCTCTCCAGTTATCATCAGTAATACCTTCTTCACCAAATTCATCCTCTATTCTATCCATATCAAATTCAAAATCTAAAGAAAAACTTACCTTACCATCTTTCTCTACAAATCCACTATAGTCACCACTGTCAGCTGATATATGTATTTGATTATCATCTTGTGTAACTTCTAATCCTTCTTTAATATTACCTTTATCAGATACTATTTTATAATCGTAGTTGTTATATGGTTCAAAGTCATCAAAGTTAGTTTGAGATATAAAATCTTCTTTACTAAGATCTGTATCTCCATTATCAAAAGCTATTTGCCAATGATGAGCTAAAGCAGCTTTTTTAGCTTCTTCTTCAGAACTAAAATATTCAACATCCACATCTTCTAAATCACCTGATGAGGGATCATAATGATATACTTTTAATATTACCTCATTAATAAGATTCTCTTTAATGGTTTTTTCAGAGCCAGTTACACCTTTATCAGGCATTACTTTAACACCTTTAGGTTTTTTCTTACCTGCTTCTTTTTTACCTAATGTATCTTGTACATTAGCTTTAGCATCTTTCTTTAATTCTTTCTTTAAATAACCATCAGCTTTAGCTTGCATACCTGGTTTGTCTGTTTCAGGAGCTTCAAACTTATAAGGTGATTGATCTTGGTTAAGTAAAGTAGTATAGAAGTTAACATCTTTAGCTAAGTTCTTCAATACAATTGATTTAGCTTTTTCTAAAGATTCATTACTATAGTCATCCATTTGCTCTAGTTCATATTGAAGACCCATACGGTATTCGTACGGGTTAGCAACGTCTATAGATAATTCTTTAACTTCTTTTTTCTTTTTACCCTCAGTTAATGTTGTTCTTTTAACGCCGTATACTGAGTCATTATAATTAATTTCGTTAATTAAACCAGCGATAAGTTTAAGTCTTTCTATTTCGTTGATTGGTTTTTTCATACTAATAAATATTAACGGCCCTGACCACGATATGCTTTTGGGCGAGGGCTATGTTTGTTATATGATTTTTTAGCGTTACCGCCTTTACGTTTACCAAATGTAACTTTGCGGCTTTCGCCTCTTATTGCTTTTGCCATAATTAATATCCTAAACTTTTAATTGTATCTTTAACAAATATAGCAGCTTGTGCTACAGGGTAGTCAAATTTTTTAGCTACACCTTTTAAAAAGCGTAATACTAATTTATCACCTTCTGGATTTTTACCACCCATAGCTTCATCCATATTAGTGTCTTTAATTTTCTCTATTTTATTTTGACACCAGTCAATAACTTCTTGTAAGTATTCAATTTGATCTCTCTTACTATCAGTTCCATGCATAAGATCATCTTCAATATCAGCGAAAATATCTTCACCTTCTTTTACTGGTTTTTTAGTTTCATTCATTTCAAGTTCAACACCTAAATCTTCAACTAAGTCTTTTAATTCTTTAAGAGCTTGTACTAAACCTATTTTTTCTTGTGTTGGAATATTTGAACTAGTTGAGATATTGCGAGCTAAATTACTAACAATTTCTTCAATTCTATCAATAGCCATAAGACTACCTTGACTTGCTTCTTCTACATTTTTCTCAGCTAAGAAATCCATCATTTTTTCTGCTTCAGCATCAGTACGATCTTGTCCTAGATCTTCTTTAGCTAATTTTTCTTTTTCTTCTTTTTCACCAGCGGCTTTACCTTTCTCATATTCATAAGCAGCTTCACCTTCACCTAAATGTGACCAAATTTCTTTAGCTGTTTCAGCATCAATCAATTTCCAGCCTTCACCTTGTTTAATTACTTCAGCTTTAGCTTGTTCTAATGAGAAAGGACCAATTGGTTCTTCTAATCCTTCTTCATCATGAACATAATATTGTTGCTCTGGATTTTCTCTTAATTTAGAATAAGCACCTAATTTGTTTTCAACTAGGAATTGTTTCATGTCAAAATTATCTGCCATTTTATTTTAGTTTTGTAGATTTTAAAAATAATGATTTTGCACTCTCTTTAATTTGTTGGAATGCATTTTCAGTATATTTTTTATATTTTAAATCTTCACCTTCACTTAATTCACTTTTTAAACGATCAACGTATTCAAATATACGATTGATTTCGTTCATTTTTCTTTTTATTTGTTTAACTGCTTGATGGAATTGATCTGGTTTAGAACGCATTTTAGTTTCATTTCTAAACTGAGCGTATCCTTCATTTAAGCTAACTGTTTTTTTAACAATTTCAATAGCATCAGTTGGTTTTAAAGCTCCCATTTCAACTGCTTTAACAAGTACTTTAACAGCATCTTCTTCAGCACCTAATTGCGCTAACATACCTGCTAAAGACTCATATTCACCTGCTTCCCATAGTTCTTTATAGTCAATTGCTTTTGAAGAACGATTTGGTTTAGATGGAGCATTAGTAAAACCAAAATGAGACACAGCATAGTTATCTTTTACTTTACCAGCTGCTAGTTGTGGGGCATCTTCTTTTACTTTTTTCTTAAAAGCATATTTTGTAGCTACGCCCATACCAACACCTGGAGTTACAGAAGCACCGGTTCCTGTGGCCGATGTTTCTTTTTTAAGTTTAATTCCTAATTTTTTCTTATCCATTTACTTTCTTAATTTCCTCAGCTAGTTGCTGATATTGAAGTAATGCTACTAAATGTTCATCTTTTACAGACGACTTGTTAGATATTGGCTTTATCAACGTTATAACTTCGTTTAACTTAATTTCAGTTGTTTTGTCATTAACTTGTTTAACTAAATCAGTTAACTCGGTTTTAACCTTATTAAGGTTCTCGTTGATATATGTTTTAAGGTGTTCAGGATTAGAAATATTGTTAATGAATTCTTTAAGTACTAACTTTTGACGTGTACTTAATGTTGAGTATTTAGTGTTGAACTTCTCAATTAACATTTTATATGCTAATAAACGTACATTTTTATCTTCTTTAGCTAATACTTGTTCAACTTCGTTTTCTTTATTTTCAACTAAGGTTTTCTTAGTGATATGTTCCATTACAGTAAGTTTATTAAGCACTAATTGTTTAGGCTCAACAAACTTATTATCCATAGCGGCTTCAAATAATGTGTAAGCAGCAGCTAGAGCTTTATAGTTGTTAACTTTAGCTTTAAAGAAACTTTCAAGATTATAATGCTTCTTAATTTCTTTAATTAAGTTGTATTTTTCCTTAAGTAATGTTTCTTTGTTTAATTTTTTAGCTAAGTCAACAGTAGTATTAACTAATGCTTCAGCTTTACCTTCACTTAAGCGTGGTGCTGTTAAAATAGTATGGTAGAGTTTATGCTCTTTTGCTATTTCATTACTGTGAAAATATTTTTTCACAATCTTTACCGCCTTAGAATCAGTATTCGCCAATGTGTCTGATGCTATTTGACGCACTAATAGCTCAAATAATACACCAGTGTTGCGAAATTTGTTATGTTTTATGCGCATAGTTTAGTATAATGATACTAATTATAAATATGTATATTATTTGATCTCGTCGCGGATGTTGTTTTCATTCAGTAAATCACTTTCAAATAAAGTTGTACGGCGATTTACTGGTAATCCATCAAACATTTTCTTGTTTTTAAGATATGTTTCTAATGCTAATGGTGATCCACCTTTCCATTGAGTTTTTGCTAATGTATCTTCTTGGTCTACACCTGCTGTGCTATATGATTTAGTACCTAATCTATCTTTACCAAATGGATTATCTTGACGATTAATATTTGATACTGAAGCCTCAGGACGGCCAACTAAGTGTACAGGTTCATTAGGATTTTTCTCGTTATATCCTGTTGGCACAGCTCCATCTTTTCTACCCTTACCATAAGCGACAGCTAATTGGTGTGGTGTACCATATACCTGGCCTGATTCATCTGGGTCATTACCTTCACCTTCAATTTGAGCTAATCTAAACTTACGTTTTTTATCTTCAATAATTAAATCACGATATTCATCATATTGGTCTTGGCTGAAATGGAATAAGTTATCATAAATCCAATCAGTTGGTAATAAATTAGACTCCATAATGTTACTTGCTAACTCAACTTTTTCTTTCATTAAGTTAACACGTTCTTGATCATAAATGATAGAAGGTGTAGTTAAGTTTAACTCAAAGTTGGTTAACATTTCACCATCATATCCTTGAGTATATAAGTGTACTAAGGCAATCTTAGTTAATTCTGATAATAATATCTTTTGAATACGTTCTACTGTACGAGCAAATCTAATATCTTCAGCGGCTAATGTAGCTTTACCAGTTAAGTCTTTTTCATAACCCATAAATGCTTTAGGTATCTTAAGAGCAGCGAATAACTTATCTCTTAAGTAAGCTACGTCTTCAATACCATTATATTCTAAACCTTTTGCTGTATCAATACGAGTTGATTGGTCGTTACCTCTTACAGGAATGTAAAAGTCTTCCATCATGTTCATCATATTGTACTTAAGGTTATATTGGCCTGTTGTTGGATCTACAAAAGGTACTTTCTTAAGTTTTTGTACTGTTTTTTGCATGAATGCTTCTACCTCATTTGGAGGAATAGCACCTACATTCATATAGAAAATACGTTTTTCAGGAGCACGAACAATACGATGAATTAACATCGCATCTTCCATTAATATCATTTGTTTGAATATCTTACGGCCTGGCTCTAAATAACTTCTACCATAAGGTAAATAGTTAACATCACTTATTAATCTAAAGTGAGCCATTTCATAGTTTTCAAAGTAGATATCTGATGTTGATGTACCTAAAGCGTACTGTGTTTGAGGAGTAGTGATACCAGATACTGATGTAGGATCATATTTAAATCTTACATAAGTAGGATTTTTAGGATTAGTACCTTCCTCTCTGATAATTGAGTAAGCGGAGAATGGTATAACATTATATACGCCAAATTTCTCAGCTATTTCTAATTTAAGATAAAAGTCACCATACTTACACATGTTACGAGCCCAACTCCATAAGTTGAATTCAATATTTAACACATCATAGAATAAGTTGTATAATATCTTTTGAATATTTTCATCACTAGAGCGAACATGGAGCATTTCACCATGTTCATTTTTTAAAGTACACTCATCGGCTATAATATCAAGTGCTGAGGCTACAATAGCGTCAGTATCCATTGATTCATAGTCGGTATAAAGTTGTACCCTTAATGTCTGGTAGTTGTAAACATTGTTTACATTATAAATACCAGCACCAGATGTGGTATAAATTTTAGTGAATCGGTCTACAAGTGCATTAGTCTGTAAAGTACCTAATGACTGTATTCGATCTGTATCAATTACTCTCAACTCATCCCCACCTACATTACGAATAACAACGTCTGAAGAGAATAATCGTTTTAGATTGTCAAATAATCCCATAGTATCTTAGTATATGTTATAAATATTTATCTAAACCAACCAGCTAATATCTTCCATTTGTCCTCTACCATTATCCATTTGCCAAGGATTATTTTGTTGCGGACTATGTGGGGTATAAAAGCCACTTGGTCCGGTATTATATGAAATTTTTCCTATACCTCCAAGTGAAGCGCGAGTTAAGTCCATACCTGTTTGAGAGAATTTTAAAGCTGTATCACGTAAAAACATACCAATACCAAAAGACATTACAAGGTCATCATTATATCCATCGTTGGCTTGCGCTTTACCATTTTTCCATACAAATGTTCTTAATTCCTCTAATGTGCGACGTGATTGAATAACACAAGCTCTATCTCTCATATAAGCCTCTAATTTGGCTACTACAAGTGGTCTAGTTTTGAGTGAGTTAGTGAAACCTGGTATTAAATTATTGTTATTTCTATTTATAAAGTTATCCATTGTTATATTAGCTGTATCTGATTTAGATGAGTAATATAAGTTTTGGTAGCCTCGTTCTATAATGGTTTGTATTGTGTCCCATCCTATGTTTGCATTTTCAACAACTAATAAAGCATTGTTCCATTCTGTAGCTATTGATACTAATAGATGACCATAGTCACGAGTACCAATTTGTCCTTTATACTCTTCTACTTGTTTGGCCTCAGCTATATCAATAACATGACAAGCAGAATAGTCTTTACCATCACCTCTAGCTACGTCAGCAACAACCATATATTGTTTTGTATAATCTGGAAATTCCCAACGCCATAAGTTACCATCAAATCCACCTTTTGAAATAGGATCTGCTTGATATGTTGATATATAAAAATTTAAAATATCAGGTTCAACAACTGTATCACCTGAAGTTGTAAAGTCACAATCACATTCTTGAGCGGCGTTTCTAATTCCTAAGATAGCATCTTGTTCATCTCTCCATTTTTGAGTTCGTTCTGGGTGTACTGTCCAAGGTAATTTTATAGATACAAATCCGTTTTTTCCTTCTTCACCACCAATAAATGTTCTATGGAACCAATTACCAGTACCAAATGGTGTTGATATAGCGATACATTGACCACCAGTGGCTAAGGTTTGTTGAGCAGAGGCAAATATCTCATCTATACCTTCAATGAATGCGGCCTCATCTAGTAACAGTAATGATACTGCTTCAGATCGACCTGCGTCGCCAGTAGCACCAATTGCTTTTATCTGAGATCCATTTGCTAGTTTTAAACTTAGTTTATTGTTTTCTAAAGCATTTATTTTAAGCCAGCTGGGTAGGTTATCATAAGCAAATTTTACTTTGGTAACCATGTTTTTAGCAGTTTCTTGCTTAGTGGCTATACAAAGTACGTTTTTGTCTTTGTTAAATAACATTAACCAAAGTGAATAAGCTGACACTAGAGTAGAGATACCTAACTGTCTTGACTTGTTAACTATACTGTAACGATTCTTTTTAAACTGATGTAATACACCTTCCTGAAATGGATATAAATTAAATTGGATACGACCACGTTGTGGGTGTTGAATCCAATAATATTTTTTCATAAAATAAACAGGATCAGTAGCACATTTAACATATTCCTGTTTAATAATATCTTTAATATTCTGTTGTTGATCGCTCATGCAACTGTTTGTATATAAATATATAAAAGAGGCCTAACCTTACCGGTTAAGCCTCAGTGCATGGGATTGCAAGGATCTTATTTAGTTAAATATAAATAGCCTAAACCGCCTATAACAGCAGTTCCTAATAGTTTAGTGAAAACTAATTTAGCTTTTAATTTCTTATTATCTTTTCTTAATTGATCAACCCATAATTGTTGAGCATCAAATTTTAACTGTTCATTTTTGATACGTTCTTCATATAACATACCTTTTTGAACATGTCCTGATATAATACTATCTTTTAATGTTACTTTCTTTTCTAATAATGTAATATTTTCATTACATAATTTTAACTCAGCCTTAGCACTATCACCACTAACTAAATCTTTAACAATTAATTTAGCTACAGGAGATGGTATTTTAATAGTATCTTGTTGAGCGTAACCAAATATAGGTAAAAACGCTAATATAATTAAAATGTATTTCATTAGTATCCGTATCTAGCTTTAAAAAATGAATCTACCTGTGTTGGAGTATATTGCTCAGCTTGTTGACCTACTTCATGGTAATACTCACGAATAATAGTTGTTTTTTCCTTAATGTTATCTACTTGAAAGTCAATTTGATCAACTTCAGCCTCATAAACATTAATTGTACTATCAATTTGTTGTTGATGCTCAATTAATTGCTTATTAACTGCTGTTAATGAGTCAATAGTAGCCTTAATATCAGCAGGCATACCTTGCTTTGATGTAACTAATAGGATAAATAAGTATAAAAATATAACCCCACCTATCACAATAAATAACTTTCCGATGGTTTTAGAGTTCTTCTTCACCATCAATTTCAATGTCTGTATCATCAATACCTAATTTTTTAAATTCATCTTCTTCACTATCTTTTCTCTTAGATCCAATAGTTGGAAGTTTATCTTCGCCTAATGATTTAAGGATCATTTTCATTACTCCTTTAGTATTAGTAGCTCCGAATTTATATTTGTCAAGATCATTTAATACTTTAACATAAGCATTATAATCTTCATCTTTTAAAACTTCAATTTTGTCTACAAGACGTTTTACTAAGTCAGGTAAACCAGCTTTAGCTGCTTCTTTAGATTTAGCTTGAGCTGCTTTGAAATCAGCACTTGATAAACCACCATCTTCTGCTTCTTTAACAGCGCGTCCTGTTTTAATATTTGATTGAGCATATTGTTTAATAATACGATCAATTAAGTCACTGTTATCTACAAACCACTCACCAGCTTTAGAACCAGCAGCTGTTGATTTTGGTGCTTTAATTTTAGTGATATCTGTTTCACCTGGCTCTTCATCCCCTGTTTCTGGTTTTGCTTTTTTAGATTTAAGTTTACCTTTACCTACAAACAAATCTTCAGCATCATCAGCGCCACCAAATATATCACCTTCACCTGGTTCTTCATCAGCAGCTTTTTCTGGTTTAACAGTTGTGGCTTTTAAGAGTTGATTACGAATATCAGGAGTGAAAGACCAGTTAATACCAGGAGCTGAATTTTTTTCAATATCACTTTTTAGCAATTCAACTTCCATTGGATCAATACTCTCATCTTTTGCTTTTTTAACAAAGTAATTAACTACTTGTTGTTTTCTATCTGTTTTAAAGTTGCTAGGATTAGCAATTCTATCTTCAATTTGTGGAAAGTCTGGATTGAGTTTATATTTTTCTTTAGCGATACGTGCCATTTCCTTTACAGGAACTTTAATTTTAAGTTTCGCTTCAGTAATAAATTTTCTAAGATCAAAATTGTCTGCCATGTTTAATTGTTATGTGTTAATAAATATTTTAATCTATGTAATTTAACATTAAATCTATACGATCACCTGTAGAACCACTTAAAACTATTAATTTTTTAGGCGGATATAGTGCAAGTAAACGCAATATTTCCTGGTTTATAGCAGCTCTATATTCAAGATCTGTTTCTCTTACACCATTATCTTCCATATTAGTACCAACAGGATCAATATAAAATACAACATCATATTGGTCTTTAAGCGTCATTGCTGCTGTTACAAAATTAGATTTATCAGTTAAACTAATTGATTTAGCTGACATTGTAAATGAACATACATCCCATATTGTTCTATCTGTTAAAACATTTTCATGTAATAATTCACTAGCACGTTCAGCTAAAAATACAAACTGACCATTAACTGTTGAATCTGTATTTAATGGAATACCTAAATCTCTTAAGTATTTACTACGTTCAGTTGCTAATTTATAGTCTTTAAATATCTCAAGTTTAGATAATTCCTTAACTAAAGTTGTTTTACCAACTGACATTGTACCGCATAATCCTATCTTCATATTATTTTTATTTGTTAGAGACGTGTGTCATATTTAGGGTCCTTAGCTGGTGGAACACCATTTGTATCACGCTTACGATCCATAAATTCATCTTTACTATATTGATATCCAAATAACCAATATTCTTTTTTACCATTTGGATGTATCACAGCTGGTTCTTCCCAGTTATGGAGTTTACCTTCAAGCATGTACATAATTGTGCCATCAGGTGTTTTTATTTTTCTAACTCCGCTTGTTTGTTTAGCCATATGATTTAATTTATTTAAATATAAGTTATTTATCCAGGTTATTCACCCATGTTCATTAATTCAATAAGTGCTTCTTTTCTAATTAATTTTTCAGCAACATAAATTCCTTGTGAACCAGCAACTGTAATACCACGAGCACTTAAAGCATCTCCTACAAAATGCACATTTGGAAATTGTTTTAATGATAAGTCATGGTAATTCACTAATGGTTCAGGACTTAAATACTTTACTTCAGGAATATACATACCCCAATCATCACCAAATTCAAATACTTTATTCATGTCTTGAATAAAATCCCAAACATATTTAAAATAACCATCAAATGCTGGTTCAACAACATGAGTAAGTGTGTCTAAACTAATTTGATGAGCTGATACAGTTGAACCTTCAGACGTTAGTCCTGGTTGGCGAGTATTTTTAGGTGAGTAATACAATCCTGTTTTATTAGTTTGTACTTTAGAAACTAAATCACGTGACCACTTAAATGGATCTTCAATACCTTTAATTTCCATTAGGATACCAAAATTAGTCATTTGATTCTCAAATTCCTTTCCTTTCTTAGCATGACCATTGTAGCTAATGTCGCCATAGGTTTCCTCAACAGCCACATAAGCTGCATTATTGTTAGTACAAAACGATCGTAAACTAACGTTATCAAATTTTTGATATAATTTGAAATCATAAGATACATCAATTAGTTTTTGGAAATATTTTTGTGGTGCTTCGAATCGAACACCAATTTGTACTGATTTGGGTTCATTAGGTAACTGATAATTATCAGCTAATTGTTGAGCAAAGTCAATACCTGATTTACCCACTGCGAAGATAAGTTCATCATATGTAGGTACTACTAAATCTAATCCTTTATAGTTAACTAAAATTTTATTATTATCAAAATCAATATCTTTTACTTCAACGTTCCATAAAAATTTAACACCTTTATCTAACAAATATGAATACCATGCTTTAGCAATTTCATGTAAGAAATTAGATCCAATATGCCATACAGGAAACATTCTCAAACCAAAGTATGGTTTAATAAATTCAGGTTCTTCCTGAGGATCAGACATGAATATTTCATCTGGTTTAGGATGGAAACGAGTAAAATTATCTACTACTTGTTTCATTAATTCCATTGCTTTTTCCTCACCACAATATTTTGATAATTGACCACCAATTGCTGTGTGGTAAGTTAACTTACCATCACTCCAACCACCAGCACCTAACATGCCTGTCATTACTTCTTCAGGTAAACGATTAATAGGATCGTTTCCTTTATCAATAATAGTGATTAGTTCTCCTGGGTATCCGTTGTCTACTAATTTAGTGGCAGCGTTGATACCTGCTACGCCTGCTCCGACAATAACGATTCGCTTATCCATTTTGGTGTGTTATTTAATTTATTATAGTTTAGTTGTTTAATTCCAATCTTATCTTGAATATAAAAATCTCTATAGGCTTCTATTGTATCTTCTTTTTTATACTCATCAGGCATACATTGAGGTGGAGGTACAAATGGTGTTGTAGGTATTTTACCATACAATAAATCTTTATTGTCTCTAATCCACAATAGTACATTTTTAGTAGCATGTTGTTTGCCATAACGTAAAGCAAATTCATCACAAATAACCAAACCATGAGTCAATAACCAATCAAAATGATGAATTGATTCACGAACCCATTTAGTTGATGGATGATTGTAATGTGCTTTTTTATATGGTGCTTCAAAACCATAATGCCAAAATGTTGTACATAACATTTGTGCTGATTCAATCTGCATCTTACGAATATGGTCATCAACCAATTCTTTAGCTGCTACAGTCGGATCAGAATGTATATAAAATATATTCATTAGGTTTAAATATAACATCTTTATCTTGCGCAGGCAAAAAAGTAGCCCACCTTTTTGGTGGGCCACTACTCCAATTTATTTTAAAAACCTCTTATGAGGCGAACGGGCAATGAATCCGTTCTATATATTAAATATCCTGTGCTGATGGTCTTGTATCAACAGGATAAATTCCAATTCTACAATTTTTAATACCTAAGTCATTTCTTCCTTCACGATATGTTGCCATAAAATATGGAGTATATCCTCCACTAGGTATTGTCGGATTATAAATATCGTGGGCACTCTTTAACTCATAAACATTACCTTTTATAGGTATAAGTTTAAGTTCACCTTGCATTAATATTTGAACATTATTAAAACCAAATTTACCACCTACTTCTAAACCATAAACAGATTGTAAAATTAATTGTGTATCTTTTACTGCTCTTTTAAATCCACCACCACGAACCATTTCAGTTTGTTTAACTTTTTGGATTTGTTTTCTAACAGCATCAGCAAATGATTTTACTTCTTTATTGTCTTTAAAAGCACTAACACCACCATATTGTTGGAAGTTTTTAGCTGAGCAACAATCTTTATGTGATATAAAAATTACAGATTCACCTTTATCATTTTTTAAAGCTAAGTCAGCTTTAGGTGTACCATCCACTTTATACCCTGATGTTATATTTTTATAAATTTTACCACCTAATTTAATATCAACAGGTCCTAATTCTTCTAATTGTTTGTTTAAACCAGCTAATGCTCCTAATTCAATTTGAACACCTGCACCTGTTCCTTTACCTCCAAAATCAGCTGTTTTTTCTAGTTTACCTAGTGTGTAAGGATTTCCTTTAGTGTCAAAAAATTTAACATTACTAGCTCTTGTATACATTTGTGACTTTAAAATGTCAACAAAGTCCTTACTTTTTTTAGTATCAATAACTATTTCTTCACCACTTAATAATTTAATTGGTTCTTTTTTAGCTATTTTCTTTAATAAAACATCACCTCTAGTTCCACCTGTTTTAGATGATTTAGCTAAAGTAGCAGGGCTAAGAGAACTAGCTTCAACTATTCTTAATTTAATACTTTCAGCCAATTCTTCAGGTGCTTCTTCTTCTGCTGGTGGAGTTTCTTCTGCTGGTGCTTCTTCTGTTGGTGTTTCCTCAGGAGCCGCTGTCATTTCAGCTTCAGGTCCTTTAACTGATGGAGGAGTACCTAGCATTAATAAGTTAGCTATTTCAATGGTGGCTGTTTCAAGTTCACTTACTTTTAATAGCCAGAATTTCTTACCACTTACTTTAGCTTCATAACACTTACCCATATATGTTAAATAAAATGAGCGATTGTTATGTAAAACAATCTTGAATATAGTTGGCTTTGGAGCCATTATATAAACACCAATAATATAGTTTCTGAAATCATCAGTTAATAATTTAACTAATGTTTCAGTTAATGTTGGATATTTTTGAAGTATAAACTCTAAAGGATTAGACTCATAAGTAATTTCAAGTGTCTCAGGAGCAGTGTCTTGAGGTACCTGATCAATTACTTCTTCTTCTTCCTTTAATGGACGTGACTTTATAATTTTAATTTTTCTCATGAATTAGTACCCTAATTTTTTGATTCTTTCTTTAACAAATATAGCTGCTTGAGCTACAGGATAGTCAAATTTCTTAGCTATACCTTTTAAGAAGCGCAATACTAAAGCATCACCTTCTGGATTATTTGATTTTAAAGCACCACCAAAAGATTGAGCGTCAAAATCATAATCTTCAGCTACAGCTTCATCTCTAGTTTCGTTAGATGGAATAGGAAGATCTTCTAAAGCGGCTTCAAGATCAACATTTAAATTTTCATTTAATTCACGATTCATTAGATTTTTTTGTCTTTTAGCATATAAATCTAATTCTTGATATGCTTTAGCTTCGTCCTCAAATTTTGCTTTACCAATTATATTAACTAAAGAAGTTAAATATTTCTTTTTACCTGGTGATAGTTGGGATTCAATTTCTTTAGCTAAAGCTAAAACTTGTTCTTTCTTATCAGGTCCATTGTATGCTCTTAATTCTTTTGCTGCGCGTCTTTGTTTAGGAAGATCTTGGAAGAGGTATTTGAATAAACCTATTATCATTGGTCCTGATATAGGATTGACTAATAAAGAAGCTATAAGAATTGTAATAGCAGATACTATACCTAAACCTTCATCAACTTTTTCTTTTCCTTCAGCTACAGCTTCATCCATTTCACCTTTTAGCTCATGAAAGCCTTGAGCAGCTTGATCAATATAGTTTTCAGCATTAGTAATATGATCTTGAATCCATCCTGGTATGTTACGCTCTTCATCACCTAACATTACCATTAATTTTGAGGCTGAACTCATAATAGATTGTAGACTAGATTTAGCCATCGCTACTTCATGATCTTCATCTTCATTTAATGATGCTTCTTTCTTTACAATTTGGGCTTGTAATTCATCAGGTAATTTTTTCTGTCCACCTTTTAATTTAGGATTGTCATCATGTTTGTTTGTGAATGTAGCTTCTTCTACTTCTTTAATGGCTTGATTTAAACGCCAACCATGTATGTTAAAATTGTCTTGCATATTTATTTTGTTTTTCCCCAAGTTTTTCCTTTACCTTTTTGTTTACATCCAGCAGGTGTTGGTCTACATGATGGATACTTAGCTCGTTTTTCACCTTCTTTTCTTCCACATGGTTTACATTTTGTTTTACCATCTATTTCACGACATGTGTTACAATCAACCCATCCGCCTTCACTTCCAGCTGCGCCTCTTCTACCAAACCATTTTCTTAATGATTCATCTTCTTTAAGATCTTTCCAAATTTTACCTTGGCGACATCTCACTATAGCACCTGACTTATAAGCAGATGGTTTATCATAACGCCTATCAGCGATACGATGACATCTGTCTTTTTTCTTTTCAAGCAGAGTTTCAAGTAATATGTCTGTTAACTTCATTACTTAACTTCGTCTTTTAACTCGTCAACTACTTGTTTAGTAGCTTTCTTATTTTTCATGTACTCTTGTACTTTTGCTAAAGTTTCTTCTTTCATTTTTTTATAAGCTTCAGCTGCTTGTTTTACTTCTTCTTTTTTAGCGTCACGAGCTTTAAGTAATTTTTCAGCTAACTTTTTAGCTTTAGCTTCTTTAGTGAATACACCTTTGATATCTTCTGGTTTTAAACCACCAGCAATTTGACGAGCAAAGTACATTACATTTTCGCATTCAAAGCAAATGTCATCTAAAGTAGCGCTAGTAGATGGTTTTTCAACCACCCAAAATGAGCCAACTTCATCAGTTTCAGGAGCAAATCCTTCGTTGATTACTTCTTCTTTAGGTTTTACTTCTTCGATTGCTTCTCTGATTAATTGTTTTAATTCAGATTTTTTCATTTTATTTTTATTTTAATAGTTCTTAACAGTTGTTAAATAAAATTTCTTTCCACCTACTTCAACTTCTTCTTGTGAAAGAATACCATTATTTCTTTCTTCATTAGGTTCTAAAGTGAATTCAACACTAGAACCATCAGTACCTTCAACATCATGGAACATAAAAGGACCTCTATCTACAAAATTTCCTTGTAAAAATCTTTTTCTAGATATTCCATAAGTTTCTCCAACATTAAATTTATTGTATATTTCTTCTTTATGTTGGTTTAAAAATTCAACAGCTGGATTATTATCCTCATTCATTAATGCCTCTTGGTATTCACTTTCAGTGATTAGCCCGGCTAAACGCTGCATTTTTTTAATTTCGTTAAGTTGTTGTTTCACGACTTATATATTTTTATCTTTAATTTACCTGTGCCTTTTATAGTTCTATGCCACATATGACGTGGTATAAATATTGGTTGGGTCATAGACATTGGTAACTGATTGTCTAATTGTACTAGCCAATCTGTTGGTTCTATGGCTTCAACCATTCTATTTTCATCATCTCGATGCCACATTAGCTCTATAGGGTCAATGTTTTCATCAAATTCCCTAATTATATACTCATCTGTTATTAACAGATCTGTATATGGTCTACCAGAATCCACTGAATGTTGTTTTAAAACCTAGTAACTTAGCGTAGCGAGGTAAACGACAACTCCAATATGATGCTTTAGTTCTGTCTTTTTTCTGTGGACAGTTGTGACGTTTAGAAAACGCAGCACGTGCTTTTGGGTTGTTGAGTTTGGCTCTTAAGCCACCACCTGCCATACCAAATGATACTTTTTTAATACGCTTGGTTTTAGGATCTTTAACATACACATAGAATTTTTTAGAACCACCGCGCTTAGGTTTACCTAATGCTGGTTGTTTCTTTTCTTCTTCTAATGCTTCTGTTAAAAATTCCTCGGTCAAAGGTAGGTCTAGTGGTACTTTAATACCATTATACTCACCAAATGTACCTATATCTGTGTTATCGAAATAATATTTATCTGATTCACATAATACTAAACGTTTAGCTTCATATAAGTTTCTTGCCTCAACAAATAATTTTAAAAACATTGCTGATTGAGGACGATATATTGACTCGTTTAGTGGTAAGTTATTTTCAATATGATAGAACATGCCTTCAGAAATGAAGACAGGTTCTTTAGATTCATTCATAACTAACTTAGGACCATGATTATATTCTTGGCCTACATAGTTAATGATTTTTTCAATATGCTCCTTTAATTGTATCTTATTCATTAGTATGGAGTTGTTTCTTTAGCTTTAGGTAATACTTTAAACTCAACTACACCTTCAATTTTCTTAATATCTTCAATTATTTTCTTAATAGCAGTTTTTATATCACCACTGAGTGCTGAAGTATCAATTTTAATGTCAACATTTGTTTTATAACGGAGTTGTCCTTCTGAATTTGAACCTGGAATTGCTGCTTGTGAGTTAACAATAGTAACACCTGGTAATGCTCTCATTGCTGATAATATATTAGTTTGATCATTAACTTTAGTGTTAGTGATCATTGAAGCTAATATTTGAAATTGTTTAGCTGCTGGTTTTGGTTCTTTTGGATCTTCAATTGGTGTAAAATCTTCTTCTGCTTCAAATAAATTGGTATGTTTCATACCCTCATCATTCAATCTTATAATAAGTAAACCTTCAGTAGCACCACCTGTACCTACACTTACAGGACTTTCTAACCATGACTCAGGTATTCTTTTGTTTAACTGATCAGCCATCATTTGTAGACGGCTAGGTGAAAAGAATCCACCTGGTGAAGCTGTTAATATATTATTTTTAAAAGGTCTAACAGTGAATTTAGGACCTAAAGTATCTTTAACAATATCAGACACATCAGTAGCTATAGCTTCTTTAACTAAGCGTATTTTCATTACTGTAAGTTTACTAATTTATACTTAGTTGTTTCAATTAACTCAACTATTTCATCTATTTGATTCTGAATATATG
>Ga0207935_1000019_pt1 | contig 56781 bp, 86 predicted proteins | sample LakMenEpi30Aug10_FD_150746 | JGI IMG/M metagenome (GOLD analysis project Ga0207935, IMG submission 150746) | Freshwater microbial communities from Lake Mendota, WI - 30AUG2010 deep hole epilimnion (SPAdes) | ecosystem: Environmental > Aquatic > Freshwater > Lake > Epilimnion/Euphotic zone ...
GGCTCCGGCGTCCAGTTTGTGACGATCGTCTCGAGCACCAGGGGTGGAGCGCACACCATCGGGATCGGCCGACGGCGCCAGCTCGAGCCGGCGCCGTCGTGCCATTCTGACCCCTAGCATTCGACATGGACGATGCCGACATGGATCGTCTTACGCCGCAGTGTCGACCCCTCGGCATGGTGGCGCATGAATCCCGAGTCGACCGCGGCCGTTACCCTGCCACGCCCCGATTTCCCGTGGAGCCCAACGCAAACACCCGACCCGTCCGTCTCCCGCATGCGGAAATCATGCCTGTCTCCATTCACGACCCGGACGGAAATCGTTTTCCCGGTATGTCGGCAATGGAAAACGACCGTCTCTGGCAGTGCTCCGAATAGCTTTCGGGCGGGAGCGTAGGCCGAATCAAACGGCACAACGATATTTCGACCGGCGCCGATTACGCTTTCGACATAGTCAAACGTCGTCGTCTCCTTCCAACTATGCGCCAGCTGGTAATTTCCGGGCAGCGACGACCGATTGTCGGCAGCGTAGGCCGTGTAATCGTAAAAACGGATTCGCGGAAATTCGGCGAAAATTCCCGGGGCGACCCGCTCGAATGGGATATCACTCGAGACGTTCAGGCGAACCGCCGGAATGCGGCCGGTTCGGATGCAGAGCCGTTCAAAGTTTGCCAGCTCCTCTCGCAGTTTGCGCAGAAACAGCGGGCGAAACTCCATCCACAATCGGGCCCGGCCGATTAGAGCGAACCGGGTCGACGGCGTTACATTCATGCCGGACCATAGGCCGTTGCACGCGTCGATGCAGCCAGCTGACGCGGCGCCGCATAGGTTACCCTTGCCTGCAAACTTCCACGGGGCGAGCGCCAATCCGATCGCGCGGTATCGGCCGAGGCCTTTTCGGAGTTTGCTGTTCGCCGAGAGGAGCGGGCGGCGCGAATCCCACGAGCCCGTAAACACGTCTCCGGCCGCATTCTCGAATCTAATTCGGAAGATAGGGTATTCGCCCTCCATTCTCTCGACGTCGACCGTGGCGCTCGTGAGCGTCGACCGTTTTTCCGTTTTCTCGGTCGCGGCCGATCGGCGTTCGTCTCGAGCGATTTTCGGGGCCTTGAATCGTGCGGGCAGTTGGGCGCAGCTCATTTTGAATCCTTCGCAACTAGGGTAATTCGATCGGCCGACAATCGGCCGACGTCGACATAAGAATAGCGTCGGCCAATCGTGTGTCAAGGCTACAGTATTTCCGGCCGGTTTTTTGCGGCAGATTGTTTCGGACATTTAGTTTTTGAGAATCGTCGGCCATCGTCTCGGCCATCGTCTCGGCCATCGTCTCGGCCATCGTCTCGGCCATCGTCTCGGCCATCGTCTCGGCCATCGGCGCCGCGGCCGACCGGACGGGTAGGGTACCACCCGGCGGGGGGGATCGGCCGACAGACCGCATGTCCCTAGGGGCAGACGCCGAGACGAAATTGACCCTTTTCGCGCCGACTCCTTTGCGGCGACGACACTGCGGCCCGTACCCTAAGAGGCATGAAGGGCCGCCCGCCAACGCCGAAGCACATTCTGACCCTCCGCGGGTCAAAGCACGCGAAGAACCGCGAGGAACTCGGCGCCGCCCCCGCCGCCCCGCTCGAACCGCCGGCCTGGCTGAAGCCTCGGGCCAAGGAAATCTTCGCGAACGTCGTCGCCTGGCTGACGAACATGGGTACGCTCGCGGAATCCGACGAGGCAGTGATCGCCAGATACGCCGCGACCTACGTCATCTGGGAGTTCGCCGCTGAGAAGCTCCAGGAGATGGACGTTGTCTACGTCGAGGTGACGAACACCGACGGCAGCCTCCGGTTCGTCCGACCCTGCGGCATGGCGACCCAGTTCAAGGAGTCGGGCGAGATGCTCCGGCACCTCGAAACCGTCCTCGGCCTGACGCCGGCCGACCGCACTCGCCTCGGGTACGGGGCGGTGAAGGTCATCGACGACCCGATGGACGCCCTGCTCTCCAAGCGTGGTTGACATCCGCGATTTCATCGCGCTCCTCAAGCATTCCCGCGGAGACTTCGCGGGGCAGCAGTTTCTGTTGGAGCCGTGGCAGGACGAGTACCTCGATCGCCTGCTCAACACGAAGCGCGAAGACGGCCTGCGGAAATACCGCACAAGCCTGCTGGCCCTGCCGCGCAAGAACGGCAAGACGCAACTGGCCGCCGCCCTCGGCCTCTACATGGCCTTCTGCGATGACATCGGCGCCGAGGTGATCGTCGCGGCCGGCGACCGCTCCCAGGCCAGCCTCCTGCACACCGCGGCCAAGCATCTGCTCGAGTCCTGCCCTTCGTTGGCCCGACGAGCCAAGGTCTACCGCAACAGCATCGTGGTGCCGGAACGCAATGCGTCGATGTTCTGCATCAGCTCCGAAGCCGGCACGAAACACGGCTACAACCCCTCGTGCGTGCTGATCGACGAATATCACGTCTTCCCCGACCGCGAGCTGGTCGACGTCCTGGAAACGGGTATGGGTGCACGATCCCAGCCGCTCACCGTCTACATCACGACAGCGGGCACGGATATGCAGGGGCCGTGCTACAAGGACTGGCAGCGGGCTGAGAAGATTCGCGACGGCGTCCTCAAGGATGACACGTTCCTGCCCTGCATCTATGCCGCGCCGCCAGACGCCGACCCGTTCGTCGAAGAAACGTGGAAGATGGCGAACCCGAACTACGGCGTGACGCTGAAGCCGGACTACTTCCACCAGATGAGCCTGCGGGCGAAGCAGTCACCGAGCGAAGAGATCGTCTTCAGAACGCTCCACTTGAACCAGTTCTGTCAGTCGGAATCCAAGTGGCTGCGACACGGAGCGTGGGAAGCGAACAACGCCCCCCTGCGGCCCACTGCCGGCCGCGTTGCCTACTGCGGCCTCGACTTGTCGAGCACATCGGACACGACGGCGTTCGTCGCGGTGTGGCCCGACGAGGACGGCACGTTCGACATCCACTGCCAGGTCTTCATCCCAGGCGACAACGCAGAGAAGGCGTCGAAGACCGATCGGGTGCCGTATCGGCAATGGGCGAAGGACGGTTTTGTTACACTAACAGAAGGCGATATTACGGATTACGACGTGGTTCGCGACTACGTTCTCTCGTTTTGCGAGAAGAATGCGGTTCGGGCTGTCGCAATCGACCGATGGAATGCGACGCACCTGACGACGCAACTCGCGTCCGAAGGCATCGACGTCAAGCCTTTTGGACAAGGCTTTGCGTCGATGTCAGCGCCGACGAAATTTTTGAATACGCTGATTTTGGGCCAGAAACTGCGGCACGCAGCGAACCCCTGCTTGGCTTGGCAGATGTCGAACGTGCAGGTGAAGATCGACGACGCCGGGAACCTAAAGCCTACAAAGCAACACTCTAGCTCGACCTACCGCATCGACGCCGCCGTGGCCCTGATCATGGCCCTCGGTATCGCCAGCGGCGAACTCCACGGCCCCGAAACTGACCCTGAATTGGTGGTGTTTTAGTGGACGAAACCGCCGACGTCGAAGACCTGATGGAGATGCGGTACAGCCTCTCCCGCGTGTTCGAGGAGATCATCGGCAACCAGAAGACGGCTGCCGGCGTCACGATCTCGCCAGAGAGCAGTCTCTCATGCAGCGCGGTGCTCGCCTGCGTCCGCGTGCTCTCTGAATCAATAGCGTCGATGCCATTCAACCTCTACCGCCGGCTCCCCGGCGGCGGCAAAGAGATCGCCGAAGACCAGCCACTCCAGGAAGTGCTCGCCTACCAGCCGAACGACTGGATGACGAGTTTTGAGTGGCGGGAGTGGATGATGAGCCAGTTGCTCCTCTGGGGCAACGGCTACTGCCTTATCAAGCCCGGCCGCCGCGGGGCCGTCGACCAACTGATCCCGCTCCATGCCAGCCGCATGAAGGTCGTTCGCCTGGAGAACGGCAAACTCCAGTACCAATACACCGAAGAAGGCAAGCCGACGCCGACGCTCTACCGCCAGGATCAGGTCTTCCACCTGCGGTGGCTCTCGAGCGACGGCGTGACCGGGTATGTGCCGACAACCCTGTCGAAGGACGCCATCGCCTTGGCGAGGGCCACGGAACTGCATTCGTCCGCATTCTTCGGGAATGGGGCCACGAGCGGCACCTACATCGAAACCGATCAGCCCCACAAGCCCGAGGCGCTCCAGCGGTTCAAGCAGCAGTGGGACGAGGCCCATCGCGGCCCCGACAAGGCATTCAAAACCGTGGTCATGCCGCACGGATTTCACAAGAAGAGCGACCCGGTCAACAACCAGCACGCCGAGCTGATCGCCACGCGACGCTACGCCGTCGAGGAGATCAGCCGAGCCTACCGCGTGCCTTTGCATCTGCTTGGCGATCTGACCAACGTCCGCTATTCGACGGTGGAACAAGGGGCCATCGACTTCGCGACGTTCTCGCTGATCCCACATTGCCGACGCTGGCAGTTTGCCTGCCGCCGCGACCTCATCACCGACGATCGGAATTACTTCGTAGAGTTCGACGTCTCCGCGCTCATGGCTGGCGACTACCAGGCTCGCAGCCAGTTCATGCGGGAGATGTTCAACATGGGCGTCCTCTCGGTCGACGAGATTCGCGGCCAGATCGGCTACAACCCGCTCCCCGACGGCGTCGGCAACAAGCGTTTCGTGCAGGTGAATATGCAACTGCTCGACGCCTTCACGGTCAACAATCCGAACGGAGCGACCCAGCCACAGACGGCTCCGATTCCGGCCAACGAACCGGCCACGGACGGCAACGAAGGCCCGACTCCCGGCGATGCTGCCGTTGGTGGCGAGCGGTCGGCAGCCGAAGTTCTCTTCCGCACGACGCTCCGACGCCTCGCGGCCATCGAAGCGGACGGCATCGTGGAGCGCCGCAGCAAGCCGGCCAAGATCACCGCCTGGTTCGAGGCCCACGAGCAGCGGATGAAGACGGAACTCGTGGACGCCGCCCAGGCGACGGGACGAGACATCGACGCATTTGTGCATGGGTGGATGGAAGAATCGCGAAACCTGCTTCTGGAGTGCCACCGCTCCGGCAAGCCGTATGAGGAGGCTACGAAGTCATGGACGGATCGTGCGAACTTGAACGACGCCTGATCGGTGAGGTGCCGGGGCTCGAGGTCAAGGAAAACGAGAATGGCCGCACGGTCATTCGCGGGTACGCTGCCGTCTTTGAATCGGAGTCGCAGGACTTGGGAGGCTTCGTGGAGGTCGTGGAGCGCGGCGCGTTCGACGACGTGATGAAGTCGAACCCGGACGTCTTCGGCAAATACAACCACGAGCGCGTCATCGGCCGAACCTCGAGCGGCACGATGCGGCTTCTGGTCGACGAGCGCGGCCTGCGATACGAGATCGACCCGCCGCGGGCTGCCGCCGACGTCGTCGAACTCATCGAACGCGGTGACGTCCGCGGATCAAGTTTTGCGTTCCGCTCCTCGCCCAAGGACGAGACGTGGCAGCGCGATGCCGGCGGCCGGATGATCCGCCGGATCAAGAAGTTTTCGTTCCTTGGAGACGCCGGCCCCGTGGATACGCCGGCCTACCTCGCCACGGAAACCTACGTCAGCAAACGTGCCCTGGAGATGGCGGCCTGCGAGACGCGGGCGGCTGCGGATTCAATCTCCGTCGGAGACTTCGTGTCGTGGGATTCCTCTGGCGGCATGGCCCGCGGGAAGATCACGAAGATCGTGGACGACGGCCGCATCGACGTGCCGGACTCCGACTTCGGCGTCACAGGCACGCCCGACAACCCGGCGGTGCTCATTCGCATCTACTCCAAGGATGGCGACGGCTGGATGGCAACCGACAAGATCGTCGGCCACCGGGCCTCGACGCTCACGAAGATCGACCCGCTGCCGGAGCCGGAAGCCGAGGAAGACGAGCGAGCCGTTTCGATGAAGCCGACGGCCGGCATGGCTTCAGCGGCACGCCGCGGCCTGAAGCTCCACGAAGAAGGCAAGAGCGGCGACGGCTTGAAGCCGGAGACGGTCGCTCGCGCCAATCGCCTGGCCCGCCGCGAGGAGATGAACGACGACTGGGTGCGCGAGATGAATGCGTGGTTCTCGCGGCACGAGTCGGCGAGCAAGTCACCTGGCTGGGACACTCCAGGCAAAGAGAAGCCGGGGTATGTCGCGTGGCTTTTGTGGGGCGGCGACCCAGCGAAGAACTGGTCGGCTCGCAAGGTCAAGCAGCTTGAAGGCGAGCGGAGCGAAGAGGTTGTCGATGAAGAGCGCGATGACTTCGTCGAACCGACGATCGCTGTCGTCGTCAGCGTCGACACGACCGACTACCAGTCGAAGATCGCAGGGCTGAAGGCAGAGTTGCTCCGCACTCATTTGCACGCGAAGTAAGTCACAGCCTACATTACAAGATATAAGCCTCACGAAGGATTTCGTGAGGAGCAGTGCGAGCGACTTGAGGATTCTTGTCGCGGCGTGCTTGCGGGCAATACACCCGCCGGCCGTCGCACATTCGCGTTTGGCCGGCTCAACAAGGAGCAGGGCCAAAAATGGCGAGCAACCTCAAGCGACTTCAGGACCGTGCCGCGGCGATCGCCGCCCGGATGACCGAACTGGCCGACGTGGCCGAGCGTTCGGAAGAGCAAACCGCAGAACTTCGCAAGCTGTCGACGGAAGCCGACGCGGTGAAGTCTGACCTGGAGTTCGAGGGCACCCTCGCCAAGAAGGAAGCCGAACTGCGTGCGGTGGTCGAGAAGGCCGCCCCCGCGGAGGTCGCCGCTCCCGTCGTGGCCGAGCAGCCCAAGAAGGTCGAGATTCGGGCGATCAACCCGCATCACACGACCCTCCGCGCGTTCAACGACGGCCCCGAGGCCGTCGAGAGCGCCTACCGCTGCGGTCGCTGGATCAAGGCCACCGTGTTCAAGAGCGACGCCGACATCCGGTGGTGCCGCGAGAACGGCGTCGAGGCCCGCGCCCTCAACGAGGGAACGAACTCGGCCGGCGGCGCGCTGGTGCCCGAAGAGTTCGCGGCCCGCGTGATCCGTCTCGTCGAAACCTACGGCACATTCCCCGGCGCCGCCGAGAACGTGACGATGTCGCGTGACACGATGGTGATCCCGAAGCGGCTCACCGGCACGACGGCCTACTTCGTCGGCGAAGGCTCCAGCGTCACCGAATCGGAGCCCACCTACGGCAACGTCAGCCTCGTGGCGAAGAAGCTCGCAGTCGGCTGCCGGATGTCGTCCGAAGTGGTCGAAGATACGGCCGGCGTAGTGTCACTCGCAGATGCTTGTGCAACTGAATTTAGCACCTCGCTGGCCCTGAAGATCGACCAGTGCGGCTGGCTTGGTGATGGCACCTCCGATTTCGGCGGTATCAACGGCATCACGAACAAGATCAACGGTGCGGCCCACACCGCGTCGGTGGTTACGGCGATCTCCGGCAACACCGCCTTCGAGACGCTGGACATCGAAGACTTCCTCAACGTCATCGGCAAGCTGCCAATCTACGCCCGCCAGGGTGCAGCCTGGTATGTGAGCCCCGCCGGCTACGCGGCGAGCATCGCTCGCCTCAAGTATGCGGCAGGCGGCAACACGGTCGAGAACGTCGGTGCCGGCAGCGGCGAGTCGTTCCTCGGCTACCCCGTGCGGATGGTGCATGTGATGAACAGCACCCTCGGCGTGGATGCCGGCAAGATCAAGGTGCTGTTCGGCAACATGGCCCTCTCCAGCATCTACGCCCGTCGTCGTGACTTCTCGGTGCGGCTGTTCGATCAGGTGTACGCCACCACAGACCAGCTCCTTCTCCAGGGAACCATGAGATTCGACGTGAATCATCATTCGCTTGGAACGACGAGCGAAGTCGGCCCCGTTGTCGCCCTCAAGACGGCCTAAACCAACCCTAACTAGGAGCAACCCCAAAGATGATTCACGCCCAGAATGACAAGGTCGTCGCGGAACTCCCGTCGGCGGCAGTCGGTGCGACCGCTACGGCCTCGCTGACGGTCGACACGATCGGCTATGACTACTGCTCGCTCTCGGTGCTGCGTGCCAGCAACGCCGCGACGACGTTCGCGAACGTGCTCAAGGTAGAAGAGTCGGACTCGGTGTCGACAAACTACTCCGATGTCACGGCCCTCGTGGCCGGCGGCACGGGCGGGTTCACCGTCCCGGCCATCTCGGCCGCAGGCACGAACGCCACCGCGCTCGTGAAGCTCGACGTCGACACAAAGGCCCGCAAGCGCTACCTGAAGGTGTCCTACACCCCAGGTGCTTCGGCCACCGTGGCGATCACGGGCCGCCTGTCGCGGGCTGCGGAAACGCCCGCGAACGCGAGCGACGCTGGCGTGCTGACCTGGGTGCGTGGCTAGTCCCGATACAAGCGGGACGGCCATGACGGCCGGCTAAGGCGCAAGGATGCGCGCCCGCTCCTACACAAGGAGCGATAGATGCTGGTTCGTGTCGGTAGTTGTGAAGCCGAGATGCGGGTGTGTGGGATTATGTCCACGCCCCGCCTCGGCTTCACAGACAACTTCTTCTGCGTGCATTCGGCCCTCTCGCCGCACCAGATTCCGATCGTCAAGCACACGGGGGTCTTCTTCGGGCAGTGCCTGACGCGGTCGATCGAGAGCATCATCGACAAGTACGACGCGATCCTCACGATCGACTACGACACGGTCTTCTCCAGCAAGACCGTCGAGGCGCTCATGGCCTTGATGATGCACGCTGGCGTCGATGCCATCGCCCCGCTCCAGACGAAGCGGGAGAGCCAGTGCGTGATGTTCGCCCTCCCCGGCGTCTCAAGCGACGAGAAGACGACGGTCGACGGCGACTGGTTCTCGAAGCCCGTGCAACTCGTCGAGACGGCGCACTTCGGCCTGACGCTGATCAAGACCGAGGCGATCAGGAAGATGGCGAAGCCCTGGTTCGTCGCCACGCCGAACGAGCAGGGCGACTGGAATGGCTCGCACGTCGACGAGGACATCTCGTTCTGGCGAGGGTTCGCGAAGGCCGGCAACAAGTTGGGCCTCGCGACGAACATCAGTGTCGGCCACGCCGAACTGATGATCACCTGGCCCAGCCGCGAGGTCGACGGCGGCAAGGTTCAGCAGCACACGACCGACTATTGGAACGGCGGCCAGAAGCCGCCAGAGACAGCCTGGGGCGTTTTAAAATGAAGATTCGCGTAACGAAGGCGTTCAACGGGTATCGGGTCGGTCAGGTGTTTGACTGGGGCGACGGGATGGCCCGCATCTTCATCGCCCGCGGGATGATCGAGTCGGTTGACGAAAAGGCCGCTGAGACGGCCACGCTCGAGGAGCGGACAGAGAAGGCCACGGTTCAGACGCAAGCAAGGAAGCGAGTGAAATGACCGTCACGATCACCTACGGCTCGCCGGAGCATCCAGACAGCACGATCACGCCGTATCGCAGCCTGACGCGGTTCACGGCCCCGGCCGTCGAGCCCGTGACGCTCGCCGAGGCGAAGGTGCAGTGCCGCGTCGACGGCACCGACGAGGACGCCTACATCACGAGCCTGATCACCGCGGCCCGCGAGTACGTCGAGAACGTGCTGGACTTGAGTTTGATAACCCAAGTCTGGGAGGCACGCTACGACACGTTCCCCCTGTGGGAGATCATCCTTCCCCGCCCGCCCATGCAGGCGGCGACGGTGACGGTGATCTACCGCGACGAGGGCGGCGTGAATCGGACGATCACGAGCGCGGCGAACGCTTTCCAGGTGGACGCCTACGCCACGCCCGGCCGCATCTACCCGCTCTACGAAGGCGTCTGGCCGGCGGTTCGAGGTGACGAGAACAGCGTCACCGTGCGATGGACGGCTGGCTACGGTGCCAGCGGCGCGAGCGTGCCGGCGACCGTGAAGAGCCTGATCATGCTCCTGGTGGCTCACTGGTACGAGATGCGGCAGCCCGTCGTGGCCGGCTACAGCCAAGTGCTTCCGGTACCGCAGACCTTCGAGACGCTGCTCGCTGCGAGCGGCTGGGGCGGCTACCGATGAGCCTCACGGCACAGGTGCAGGCGAGCGTGACGGCCAGGCTGCAATCGCAGCAGGGGCTGACGACCGCGATCACCGAGCACCCGATCGAGTTCTCGTTCGACGTCGGCGACTGCACAAAGGTGTTTAGCGACCGTCGGACAATTTTGTCCGGTGGCTTCGACGAGGTCGACTTCGCGACGCTTGGTATCAGCGTCGTGAAGTTGCTCTGCATCAAGAACCTGTCGAAGACGAACCAGATCGCCTTCTCAGCAGGCTGGACGGGGTCGCAGTTCAGCGTGTTCCGGCAGGACGCTACGAGCTGGAACTTCTCGCCGATGATCAACCTGGGCTCCTTGACGCTTCGCGGGTATCCGATCCGCGCGGGCGGCGCGATGCTCTTGTCATGCCCGAACTCGGCCGGCTTTGCGACCACCTTTGGCGGCTCGACCCTTCGCATCGGCGGAACGAACGGCCAGTCCTACGAAATCTATGTGATGGGAACTTGATATGCCCCTCAACGCACAAATCATGCTGTCGATCCTGGCTCACGAGACGAGCGCCGGCGACTTGTCGAAGACCCTGCGGGCGACGCCGGCCTCGTATGCGGTGTCACTCACGGACGGCACCGGGGCGAATCAGGCGCAGGTCGTGTGGAGCTTTGAGGGGACGTTTGATGGCGAATATACCCTCGGCTCCAACGGACTCGTCTTCAGCGACAACCGCGGGACTGTTGATTTTTCTGCACTCAAGGCCATCTATATCAAGAACACGGGGAGCATTGACTTTTATGTGAGCGGGTGGCCCGACGGCCCCATATCTGAAAACGGCTCGGCCTTCTTTAGGCCAGGCGCGGCGGCGCTGTTTGTGTGCCCGGACGCGAATGGATGGCCCGCAAACGCGGATTATGCGTTTGGCCTAAATGCTGGCGACGACAGTCCCGTCGCCAGCGCTCAAGTCGTCCTCATCGGCGAGGGCACAGTAACGTGAACATCGGCATGATGCGTGAGCGCGTCGCCCTCCAGGCTCCGCAGGAACTGCGAAGCCCGACGGGCGAAGCCACGCTGTCATGGGCCACTGAAGCCACGGTCTGGGCGAGCGTCGATGGGCTGGCGAGTCGCGACGTGCTCCAGGCCCAGCAGGCCAACGTCATTGCGTCCCACAAGGTGATCATGCGATACCGCGCGACGGTGAATCCGCAGTACCGCCTGCTCTGGAGAGGCAAGACGCTCGAGATCGTGAGCGTCAGCCCCAGAGACAACCGCACCCGCCTAGAACTCCTCGTCAACGAGGTGCAGTAGCATGGCGATCAACCCCAGCAACCCGAATCCTCGTGACGTCGGCCTTGGCACCGCAAAGAGCCAGACCGAAGGATTCGTGCGGATCGACACCGCTGGCGTCCGCGAGCTGGCGAAGGAACTGGAGCGTGTGGCCGGGGCGCTGGCAGCGCCGGGCTTGCTCAAGAAGTGCGTCAAGCAGGCGTCGCGGCCGATCCTGACGGGCTACAAAGACCTCGTGTCGAAGCCCCTGGCCCCCGGCAGCGGCGGCGCCACGGGGAATCTCGCCAAGTCCACGATCACGGAGACAAAAGAGTACGAGGGCGGCCAGGTCGCCGTCGCGATCACCGGCCCCCGTCAGACCGGCCCCGTCGGCTCCGAAGAGGGCCGCGAAAGTGGGAATCACGCCTGGCTGGTCGAGTTCGGCTCCGGCCGCAGAAAGCCAGGCACGCAGAACCGCCGCACATACGTCAACGTCCACCAGATGATCAACGGCAAGATGCGTCGCACGACGTCTGCCATGAACGACGAGGAGTTCGCCCGCCGCAGCCGCGGGTATTACTTCCTCATGGGGAGCATAAACGAGCCGACGCGGCAGTCCAAGCGGGGTAAGGGCTATTCGCACGACTTCGCCACCGGCCCCGACGGTGACACGCACCCGATCACCCTCGGCCCCGGCGAGAGCATCGACCCGATGCCGGCCTACCACCCGATGGAGCGGACGATCTCGAATTCAGCCTCGCAGGTGCAGGCCGTGCTCGCCCAACTCATCCAAGCCGAAATCAACAAGTTCTAGCCATGCTCATCTCACCCGAAAAACACGTCTACCAGAAGCTCGTATCGACGCCCGGCGTGGCGAGGATCGTCGGCTTCCAGGTGTACCCGATCGCCGTGCCGAAGACTGGGGCGAGCCTGCCGTTCATCGTCTACAAGCGGTCGAACATCATGCGGGATGTCGCCCTCGGCGGCCCCCTGTTCGTGCCGATGGTCAACCTCCAGATTGCCTCGTGGGCGCTCTCCTACGACGCCGTCCGCGAGTTGGCCGACGAGGTTCGCCTTGCTCTGGATGGACACACCGGCACGCTGGCCGGGGCTACAATACAAGATATGAGGCTGATGTCCGAAACGGACGACTTCCTCGATCCGACGGTCGCTGGGGCGCAACTGCCTCCGGCCTACGAAGTCCGGCAGTTGTTTCAGATTCGGTGGAACGAAGCCACCTCGTAACCTACACGGCAAGATTACGGCGCAAGGAGGCGCAAACAAATGGCAGGCGTTTCAGCACAGGGGCTTACCTTCTCGTTTGGTGGCTCCAACCTCACGGTCACATCGGTCCAGGTCAGTGACTCCCAAGACCTCATCGACGGCTCGCACCTCGGCATCGGCCCGAACCAGCGTCGTGAGTTCGTCGGCGGCTTCGCCACGGAGCGTGAAGTCACCGTCGACTACATCTCGACCACGGTGCTCGCTGCCGGCACGTCCGGCGCCCTGTCGATCTCCGGCCCGATGTCGTTCAGCGGCAACGCAACCTGCTCATCGGCCTCGATCGGCGGTTCGGTGGGTGCCCTCATCAGCGGGAGCGCGACCTTCCGCGTCGCGTAAGGCGACATGGCCGGGGTCAGCTCACAAGGCACCTACTTCGCCTTCGCTGGGTCGAACTACACCGTCACCAGCGTCACCGTCAACGGCGGCGCCGAGCGGCAGCGGGTGTCGGCTCCGCACATGGGCCTGGGGCCGAACGACACAGAGCCGTTTTACTACCTGCACAGGTCGGTCGACTCGCTGCAAACGGTCGACGTCGACTACATCGGCCAGACGATCCCGAGCGTCGGCGCATCCGCAACGCTCACCGTATCTGGCAGGATCGCAATCACCGGCACGGCAACCTGCGTCTCGTCGCAGGTCACAGCCAGCGTCGGCGACATCGTCCGCGGCACAGCATCGTTTCGCGTTCAGGTGTAGCCATGCCTGGCATCCCGCAGAGTGCGACGTTCTCCTTCAACGGAAGTTGGGGGTATGTGACAGGCATCTCGGTGGAGACGCCGACGGCCGAGGTCACGAACATGACCGACGCCTCGACGGCCAAGGGGTTCTTGGTCATGGTGCCAACGGGCGACTGGACCGGCGGCACGATCAACGTCGACTACCTGCACCACGGGACGCTCGACACGCAAACAATCGTCGGAACGGTGGGGCAACTGTCCTTCTCGTCGACTTCGTATTCGGTTGCCAGGAGGGCAGTTTTAGTTTCGGCGTCCACGGAGGCCCGCGTCGGCGAGGTCGTCCGGGGGTCGCTGCGGTTTCAGATGACTGATTACTCAGGGAGTTAGCATGGCGACTGATCTTCGCAAACGGATTCTGGCGGCGAACGACATCAAGGTGGAGCCTGTCGAAATCCCCGAATGGGGCGGCACCTACTACATCAAGGTGATCAGCGGCACCGACCGCGACGCCTTCGAGGAGTCCTACGCCGAGCAGAAGATGAAGGCGTTCCGCGTGCGGTTCCTCGTGCTCGCCCTGTGCGACGAGGCTGGGGAGCGCATCTTCAAGGACGAGGACACGGCGGAACTCGGCAAGAAGTCGAGCGTCGTGATCAATCGCGTCTTCGACACGGCCTGGAAGGTGAACGCCTTCACGAACGAGGCCGTGGAGGCGCTGGGAAAAGACTAGCCGACAGGCCCGAGCGGAAGTTCTACCTCAAGTTAGCGCTCTCCCTGGGAATGTCGGTCAAGCGGTTGCTGCGGGAGGTTGATTCGGAAGAGATCGCGGAGTGGTATGCCTACGACCAGAGGCATCCGCTCCCCGACTCATGGGCTCAGACAGCGAGAATCTGCCGCATCATCATGGCGGCCAGCGGTAACTACAAGAAGGGCGACGTACCGGACGAGGCGGTCTTCATACCGACGGCCGTCAAGCCGGAACAGTCGCAGGCGCAGATTATCAACGAGCTGATGAAGTTGAACGCACCGCGTCAGGGATGACGACACGATGGCAAAAGCCTACCTCGGCAAAATCTCGGCGCTGGTCACTGCGAATACCAGTGACTTCAATAGCAAGCTGAATGCGTCGGCGAAGGAGGTCGGCAGTTTTGCGCGAGCGATGCAGTCGCAAATCTCGCGAGCCGAGTCATCGGCCACTGCGTCTCTGCGCAATATCTACACAGAGTCGCAGAAGGTTTCCCGCGCTCTCCAAGCGGCCGCGTCGCAGCGACTTCAGTTCAAGGGATACGACACAAAAACATTCGAGTCGCTCACCAGGGCGATCGACCAGTTCAAGGCTCTTCAGGCCGCAGCCGTGGCGGTCAACGAGCCGCTCGCTGGTGCAGCCAGAAGTGTGGAACGGCTGTCTGCCAGCGTCCAGCAGTCATTCGACCCGGCACTCAAGCGTGCCCAGAAGAGCGCCGAGTACCTCAACTCAGCACTGGCTCGCGGCGGTGTCGTTGGAGAGCAGAGTTTTGAGCGCATCCGCCAGCGTGCTATTGCCGCCGCCGAGGCCGCCAACCGTCTGGCCGAGGCTTCGCAGCTAGCCGCCGCCGGCCCCCGCGGCAACGAGCTGGCGTTCGCGGCACCTCGAGTGCGGGATGCTCTGTCCGCATCGGCCGACGTTCGCCAGCGTGCCGCGAACGCTCCCGCCGCCGCCCTCGAGGGCGGCCGGGTGTCCAGCGATGTCCAGAAGCTCGTCGCCCTCGACAACCTCATCCAGAAGCGTCGCGCGGAGATCGAGTCTGGCACGATCCTGAACATCGACACCACGCAGGCCAGGGCAAGCCTTGAGAACCTGCTTGCCGTAGCCAAGCGCGTTCGGGATCAGATCAACAGTGCGATCGGCGGCGGGTCGGATGCAGAAACCGCCACGCTGATAAACCGCGCCCGCGGCCAGCGTGAGTTCTACGAAGAGAGCGAGCGGCTTGCGAAGCAGGCAGCGGCCGACGACGCAGCACTGATAGCCGCAAGGACTAACGCCCAGAGGGAAGGCTACGAGGAGCGGATACGCCTTGAAAGGCAGGCCGCCGCTGACGAGGCGGCCCTCATAGCGCGCAGAACCAATGCCCAAAGAGAGGGTTACGAAGAGCGCACACGGCTGGAAAAGCAAGCCGCCGAAGACACCGCCACGTTGCTCATTAGGCAGGCCAGAGCACAGCAAGAGTTTGAGGAGGAGCGCCGACGCCGTGATGCCGTCGCCGCCGCGGACGCCGCCAATGAAATCGCCCCAGCCATCAACCGCGGTCGCGCCCAGCGAGAGTCGGCGATTGACTTCGGCCTAGACCTTGACGCCCCAGCAAGGCAGGTTGAGTCTGTGCGAGGCTCAATCGTTTCGCTCAAGTCGCAGATCGACTCGCTGCCGCTTGGATTTAGGACGCGGTTTATACCCGCCGTCATTGACGCGCAAAACGAATTGGAGGCGCTCGCCGCCACGCCAGGCGCCACCGAAGAAGCGATTGAAAGACTTCGTCTAAGGGTCGTTCAGCTCGGAAACGAAGCGTCGACGGCTTCGGCGAGACTGAGCCTTATCGACTCAGTCCTTCGCGGCTTTGGCGGCGCTGGTATGGAAGGCGTAACGCTTGGCCTTGATACCCGTGCCGTGCAGGGGTATGTCGCGCAGCTCAACTTGCTCCAAGGCGTCATGGCCGGAATCTCGGGCCCGGCAGCGCAGGCGCTGACTGCTGGATTCGAGGCTGTTCGCGCTCGCATCGCAGCAGCAGCCGAAGACGGAACCATACGCCTGCGGGGCACACGCGAAGAGATCGACGCGATGGTGCGGTCGCTCGCGGATGTAGCAGCGAGAGCGGCCGGCATAAACCCTGCTGGCCTTAACAGGGACTTGCAGCGAATCGGCGATGTTGGACGCGCTGGTCTTGACCGCTGGTCACTCGCAATCCAACAGGCTGGGTTCGCCGTCGACGACTTCTTCTCCGCAACTGGCGGGCTTGACCAGCGAATCAGGGCAGTCAGCAACAACATCACGCAACTAGCATTTATTCTTGGCGGAACTACTGGGCTTTGGGTCGGCATTGGTGCTGTTATCGCGGGGCAAGCAGTCCTGGCCCTGAACAAGTGGATCAACTCTGGCCGAACTGCCGAGGATCAGACAAAGGCCCTGAACAGCGTTCTGTCTCGGCAGAAGTCAATCGTTGACGACTTGAAGCAGGCGTTCGACCAGTTGGCCGATTCGATGAACCGCGGCACCATGAGCGAGGGGGCCGAACGGGCCTTTGAGGAAGCGAGGGCGATCGAAAAGATACTCAAACTTCGCCGCGACCTGGCCGCCAACAGGGCGCTGGAGGCAGACCCCGAGGCGCAGCGGCAGCGGGCAAATGTGGCTCGCTCAGAGAGAGAACGAGACGCCGCAACGACGTTCGGGCGGCGCGTCGCGGCCCAGTCCGCGATCGACGCAGCGGAAAGGCGGCTCAACCAACTTAATCGGACGGTGAGAGCGCGGCCGGCGCCTGATGCTGCCGAGGTCGAGCAGACGCTCCGTCGTCGCGGAACAGCACCCTTCAGAAACAACGTGCCGAATCTCCCAGAGGGACAGACGGTCGACGCAATTCGGGCGAGGCGAGACGCACTTGAGCCGGCTCTTGAAGACCTGCGAAGACGATTGCAGGACGCACAGCGCGACGGCTTTTTTGGAGGCCCGCGGCTTGACATACTGGCAGAAAGTTACTCCCAACTTGAGAGCCTAGCGAGCCGGCTTGACCAGGCGCTCGTCGCCGCAAGCGAAGGTGCCGTGAAAGGCATCCTGGAGGGCGGCTCCAAGGTCGGCAGGTCGCTGGTTACTGTTCAGGAGCTTTTGGGCGAGTCCGGTGTCCAATTCAGCGCAGTGGGGCAAGAGGCGGAAAGAATATCAAAGGAACTGCGCGCGGTCCAAGAAGAACTTCGTCAAGGAAACACAACGCCGGAACGAGAGCAGCAACTGCGTGAGCAAGTTGATCGGCTTGTTCCGCTTTCCGACGCGGCCCGATCAGCAGCTACTAGCATCAGCCAATTCGCATCCGTGCTCGACCGCGTAGCCGGCGACCTCGCCAGAACTGTTCTCGGAGAGGCGGAGTCTTCGGCGACGGATGCTCGGCGGCGGGAGAACGCCGCCCTCGGCGCTGGCCGGCTAACCGGCCCGGGCAGGCTCCCAGGGTCGCTTCCTGACGGCCTGCTCTTCGACGAGTTTCGCAGACAGCCTGTCGTTGAAGCCCAGGCAATCGGAGACAGGCAAAGAGCCGAGGAGGCGGCAAGAGGCATTAGAGATCGTGTCGCTCAACTAGACGAACAAAGGACGCGCGCAATCCGTGAGTTCGAGCGTCGGCCAGGTGGTGCAGCGCGAGACTTGGCAGCGCAGCGCGACAGACAGCAGGCAGTCCTTGACAGCGAGAAGGCGACAGTAGAAGAGAAGCAGGCTGCGCGGTCGGCGATCGAAGCGATCAACAGAGAGATCATTGCGGCGTTTGAGCAAACAGACGTTGCGGAAGCGCTTGCTAAACTAGCAGACGGCATAGACATCGCGTCTCAGGAAATTGCGGAACGAGCAAGGCAGGTGCAGCAGGTCAGGGAGTCTGCGGCTCGCGGCCGCGAATCATTCCTGTCCCCGCAGCAACGCCGCGCCCGTGAGATAGAGGGGCAACTTAACGACGCAACAAACGCCGTAATTGAGGGCATCACTGAGCCGTTAAAAAACGCCGCAGTCAACATCGGAAACGATGAAGCCTACGGCGAAATTGAAAAAGCACTCGAGGACGGAGTGCTGTCACTCGAGGAGCTTTCTGACATCTTCAAGAAGTTCCCCGACGTCAAAGCGGAATTGGACGGCGACCTAGCGTCGGCAAGAAAAAACCTAGAAACCATGAGGGACAACTTCATGGAGAACAGCATCGCCGTCCAGATGGCTCGATCCGTCCGCAACGCCGTCCTCCAAGGCCCGTCGCGGGCCGCCCTCAACGCCTCCGACGGGACGACGTCTCAAGGCCAGCAGGAACTCAACAGGCTCTTGCGAGGCGACGACGCCGCGCGCGACGCGGATATGGTCGAGATGCAAAAGCAGACAGGTGAACTGGAACAGATCAACAAGGGGATCAAAGACCTCGTTACTAAGATCGGAGTAGCACCGTAATGCCAGACATCTCTTACAACGTCTCAATGAAGTTAGACAAGGACTTCCTCAACAACTCTGTCTCCGTCGTCAACGTGACGGCGACCATGAGCCAGGTTGGGATGAACAGCGTGACGCTCGCCCTTTCGACGAATCCCGTCAACATCTCGACGGCGAACCTGACGAGCGTCGGGCTGGCGTTCCTGCGGAACCTGTCGACGGCGACCGCCTCGACGGCGGCAATCGGCATTGACGCCGGCGGGTCGTTCCTCCGGTTCTGCACCCTGCGGGCCGGCGAGCCGGCGCTTTTCCGGCTGGGCAGCGGCACGAACTACCAGGCGATCGGCGCGGCCGGCACCCGCCTTCGCGTCGACATCACGGAGGGCTGATAGATGCCCAAGATGATTTCGGAACTCGCGCAGGGCAATGCCTTCAGCCGCTCGTCTGACGGCGGGCAACTGGCCGACACCGCGACGCGCGTATTCAAGATCATCCTGGATTCGCCGAGCGAGTCGATCGACCTCATGTCGGCCGTCGGCGTCCAGATCGGCGACCCGTACAACTCGTCGAACCCGATGCCCTGCGTGAGCGTCGAGGGCCGCGCCGACGGCGAGAGCCGGCTGGTGCGGATCGTCACGGCACAGTACCGCACCTCCGGCATGGTCGACGGCGAGGGCGGCACGGGGATGCCCGACCCGATGCTCGTCATGCCGGAGTTACGACCGGCGAACTTTTCGACGAGTACGAGTTTGTATGAGGCCGCAGCGTACCTGTGGGTTCGCGATGGTCAATGGGAGCCGGCGCACAACCCTGTCGGCGACCTCATGGACGGCGTCACAAGGATGGAGCCAATTACGACCATCCGCGTAACACAATTCAATTCGTTTCCGGGAACTGTTTTTCAGCGGTACGCAGGGTACGTCAACCTAGAGACGATGAATCTCGGCTCCTACATGACCTGCGATCCGAGCACCGTCCTGTTTCGTGGCGTCGAGGCCCAGCCGCACGTTGAGACGTTCGGGAACGCTGTCTTCAGCGGCTTTATGAACTCCTACGAGTTTGCCTACAAAGCAAATGAGGTGGAGGCTCCTGGGTATGCCGGGAAGTACGGCTGGGACATGGCTCTTCCAGTGACTGGGTTCAACTGCAAGGCGTTCAATCCTGCCCAGCCCAGGGGCGGCAATGATGCCGAAGGCGGAGCGCAAGACCCATATGCAGTGCCGCTCAAGCGAGACGGCGAATACGGCCCAATCGTTCAACCGCTCGCCCTTCAGGACGGAGTCGCGGTCGGAGACAAGGTTCGGGCGATGGTGCGGATTGCCGGCAGCGAGAAAACTATCAACCAGCAGCCGTCAGCCCAACCCATCGCGCTGAACGAAGATGGAACGCCGCGGTCGCCGAACGCCACACCGAAGGTCTTGATCTGGCGCGTGCGCACGCAACTGAACATCGACCTCACCCAAACCCTCCAACTCCGCCTCAACTAACCAATGGCACGCGGATTCCTCATCAGCGAAGGCCTGCACAGAGACATCAAGCAGACGATCGCGCGCGTCGATGGGATGCCCTACGGCACGGGGGCGACGAAGATACCGACGAGGTTTGAGACGATTCCTGGCGGTGGTGGTGGCGGCATCTCCACGATCCGTCTCGGTCAGTGCGAAGGCCCGTGGCCCAACGAGCCGCCGCTCAACGTCCGAGTTGTTCGCCTATTCAAGCAGCCAGATAACCCAACCGGCCCAGCCGACTGGATTCCCGAGACGGATTCATTCGGCGACCCAGTGTTCGCCGTCACGATCAACTGGTTCACGCATATTCCAGTTGGACAGGGCGACCTTTTGAAGTGGTGTGCAGTCGTGCCGATCAGTGATTTGGCAGGAAGTTATGACACGGGCCAAGTGACATACGAAGACCAGCAGGAAATTCCAATTTTGCGTCCGTACAGCAAGCTGTGGCTCTTGATCGCGGTGGAGTGCTGATGCTCGTCAACAGCAAGGACTCGTGCAACTGCTGCCCCGAGATGCGGTGCTGCACACCGGAGACGGTGACGGCGAGCGTTGATGGAATGTCTGGGCAGATAGTTTCCTATGGCGTGGAGAGTGTTATTGTTGCATTTCACGAGAGCCGGTTCTTTGAGTGCGATGAAGAGTGCGAAGAAACCTATGCCTTTCTTGGCGACAGCCGCGGGTCTTACGCAGACATTATTCTTGCCGAGGAGCACCTTGGATGTGTAATCCCTTTGAATGTAAGCGGAAATATCCTTGGCTGGACTTATAATTTCGGAGACTCTGAAAATCTAGCGTGGTCGCGCCAGTTTTTTCCGCCTCAAGTTCCATATTTTAGGCTTGGCGAGGGGCAAGGCAGGGACAACGTAGACCCGATGTGCGGCCAAAATTTTAGCGGATACTTTGACAAAACAAACTGCCCAAACCCAGGCGACACATGCGACAACTGCCCTGCTGCAATTATCACTGGGGTTTTCGTAAACGAAGCAAAGTGCGACCCAGACGCAACTCCACCGGGGCATCCAAAGTTTTGCGAGCGTCCGGAGTTTGGGCCTTTTCAGGCAGGCCCATGCAACCCCAACCAAGGCATACTCTGTACAAACCAAGAGGACTTGAATGGCACCTATGTATGCCACCGCCCAAACCAGTTCGTCCGACCGCAACTCAAGCCTGTGATCACGCGACAGGTGCCGCTCTCGCCGCAACGCGCCTCGCAATACCCAGGCGTCACTGAGGCGGTGCTTCTCTACAACGTCGCGGAGGACCGCCAGTGGGTGTTTCTGCCGCCTCCGTATGAGTGCTGGGATATTCTGTTTCCGAATGACGGAGACAAGTTCATTGTCGACTACCGCTGCGGAAAGCGGAATCCGTGGTACGCATGGGAAGGCGGGGAAATCTGCACTCGCGGCAGGTGCCTTGGACTAAACCAGGGCGTCGTGAAGCCTCACCTCGCTCCGTACCACCAATCGCTAAATCACACCGCTCAGTTGTATTTGCGGCTTGGGCCTGCAAGCCACGAACCAGACCCCAACGGCCGATTTCCCGACAGTTGGAAGGTGATCGGCGTAGACATAAAGGACGGCGGCTATGGGTATGAGGTTGGCGAGTTCTTCTACGTCAACTTCGACAACTCGCGTCCGCCGCTCGGCGGTGAGCGAATAAGTTTTTTCCCAAGACCAGACACAACCTGCTTTCCTGCGTATTACCCAAATTACATAGACAAGTATGGATATTCAGGCCAGAACGTAGAAGGCGGCGTGTTGCTCTACCAAAGAATTCGCATCTCCGAAGTTGCGGGACCGGGTTCAATCGTTTCTCTTGAAGTTGTTCCGATCTTCAAAACGCCAGAGTATAAAGACCCGCCGCTTTGCAACGTCGAAAAAACGGACGCGGAGAGGACAATACTTTACACCTCATACGGCCGCGTGCTGTGCCACCCAATTTCCGTTGCTATGCCCGGCATTGGCTACAGCGTCGGCGACCAAATAACCTGGGTTTGCGAAACCCCGGGATGCTTGATATTCCAGTACGCGACAGCCATAGTTTCGGACGTTGACGACGAGGGCGGAATACTTGACTGGAAGATTCGTGGAAGCGACTTCCCTGGTGCGTATGCCTCAGTCAATGTGTGCGACGAGACGGGGGGCTCAGACGGAAACTACTACTGCGTTGCAACTTGCACGCAGCGCCCAGTCAATCCGCCCGACCAAGCCGACGACCGCGGACACTACGAGTGGAAGGCGAAGGTGCTGTGCGACCTGCGGTGGGAAGCCGTTGGGGTTCCTGTCAGGAAAGTCCGAAGCAGCGTGGAAACCAGAGCGCTTTGCAACACCGGGGAAAATCAGAGCAACTTCACAACCCTGGCGCTTCAAATTACACGACGCCAGTGTGAAACCGCCATCGAGGTTTACGTTTACGCTTGGCCGTTTGGCGACCAGATAGCGAACTCAACGTCGATCAACGACCGCGCTCTAGCCCTTTGGCCTCCGTATCCGGAGTGCGCGGGCGGCGGAGCAGTTATTACTCCCGTTTTTGGCGCGGCTGGCGCTAACGAGTCTGATTGGGGAAGTGCAATTGTCGGCGGCGTCGTGCGCGCTGGCGGCGCGGGGTACACCTTTCGAGATAAATACCATGTTCCGCCCACGCTTCCGCTCAACATCCCAGCAATCGGCGGCGGCTCTGGCGCTGCGTTTGCTGCATTCCAGTTTGGCGCAGTACACAATTTCCCCAACCCTGGCATGGCGTGGGGTAGCTCTCCACCAACGGCGTATCGGTTTTCGTACTTCCCCGTGACTGGCGCGACAATCTCTGCCGGAGGAAGCGGGTATCAAGTTGGGCAAGAGTTTGAGGTCAAGCCTGACGGCGGCCGCGCCGTAACCGATATGTGGAAGGCCACGGGAGGCGACTCGCCTGACGTTTGCCCAAACGGCGCGTGGTACGACGGCCCGAGGGCAACCGGGATAAACGCATACGGATACTTCTCCTTGCTTGTAAACCAAGAAACAGGGCAATATGGCGAGCCTGTTTCATCTCCGCATCCAGTGTGCGTTTTCCGAATTTCTTCGGTAAACGCAAGCGGCGGAATCACTGGGCTTGAAGTCGTGCATAGGGGCATGATGTTCAAGACTGTTTTTTCGATTGCCAAAAAAAACCCAGATGCGAACGTCATTCTTACGTCCACGCTTGGATACGGCGCGATGGCTACGGGAACATTCAGCGAAAGCGGAGCATTGCTGTCGGTTTCAATAACCGCAGACCCGTCGATCACGGTTGACCCAAAGCACCCCGGCATCTCGACGGCGGGGGTTGGCGTGCCAGACGCAAACGGCGGGTGGATTGAGGCGCCGTCGTCGATGCCATTTGGAGGCCGCGACTACGCTGACCAGTCGGCGGGGTATTTTTGGATGCTGGAAAATACATACGTCGGCGGGCCTGTCCTCGACCAGCAGTGGTTCCTTCAGGCTCACTTGGGATGGCACGGACACGCCCCCGGCCAGCCCGCTGCGGAGCCGCTTGTGCCGAGAAATTTCAATCACGAGACGTTCTCAACACACAACGTATTTTCTGGCGAAATGCCGTCATTTGTTCCGAGAAGCAGTGTGTGCGCTTTCTCGGACTGCTATCACTCTTTGCTGAACAAGACTTACCCTCTTGTGAAAGTCTGGGGGGCTGGTTGCTTTTTCGGGGCAGGCGCGCCGTTTGACTATGCCTTTCCAGACAGCCCATCAAACAGAGACGCGCAACCGACGACGGGGTACGCACTGCTCGAAAGAAAAAATCCCGAAAGAACTCCCGCAGGTATTCCGTACTCCTACGAATACACGGTGATTGAGTACGGCCCGACGCTTTCGCTGTCTGCCGAAACTCCAGCTAGCTGCCCCGACCACGCCAACGGCACGCCGTACAGGAGGTAATATGTCGATCTGGTGTCAGTGGGAGGAGCTTGACAAGTCGTGGGTATGCGGCCAGTGCAAGGCCGTCGTGCCAAAGAGCGTTGTGCCAGAAAAGCCCTTCTCTGCCTGCATGGTTGGCATCAAGAGGGAAAACACAACCCTCGAAGACGTTCTGAAAATGCGGTTTCAGCCAGAGCCGCAGGAGGTGCAAGATGGCCCTGGTACTGAACTAAAAAAACTGCTCTCCAAGGTCGGAATCACAGCCTCGGCAAACTGCTCATGCAACGCTCGCGCCGCGCAAATGAACGCATGGGGCGCGGACGAAAGCGAAAAGCGAATTGACGAGATCGTCGGCTGGCTGCGCGAGGAAGCGACGAAACGAAAACTTCCGTTCATCGACGCCGCTGGCCGCCTCTTGGTAAAACGGGCAATCCGCAACGCCCGCAAAGCGGAGAAACCCCCATTGACCGAATAGGCTACACCGCGACAATATAGCCCCATGCCGGATGACCACCATTTCACTGTGGCCGGGGCTCGCTGGCTCCTGCGGTTTTGCAGATTGAAGGGCCAGGCGGCCGGCTGGGCGTATCTGCCGGATGCCAAGAACCCGGAGATGCCCCGGAAGATTCTGGTCGACGAGAAGCTCTCCAAACGGAGCCGCCTGGAAACGATCATCCACGAACTTCTCCACGTTTGCTTCCCGACCGTTTCGGAGGAGCACATCACCGAGAGCGCCCGCGACATTGCCCGCGTTCTCTGGACGCTCGGATACCGCGAAACGGAGTGACCGCATGGCGAAGAAGTCCGCACTGCAAAGCGTCGTGCAGGCCGTCGGCACGATCCATCGCCCAAAACGATCATGGTTCAGTCGCCTGCCCACGGAGGCGCAGGCCGAGATGAGTGAGGTGAAACGCGAGTGGTTGTCTGGTGCTCTTCAGGGAGCACCGATCGTCACCGTGTATCGCGGAATCGTCGCCCGTTGCACGGAGGTTGGATGGCACGCTCCAGAGGCCGAACAAACAATCAGTCGGTGGCTGCGGTCGCCCGACAAGTAGAAGTCGGCAAGGACGCCGAGGCGGCGCGGCTGCGGGATGAACTCTCGTCGGTTCGCAAGAAGTACGAGTCGGCTATCCGCCAACTTGACGCCGAGCGGTCGCGGGCCGACACGCTCGTCGGCCTCCGGGGCATCAAGGCCGTCCGCAGGCCAGCCACGAAGCCGAAGAAGCGCGGCAAGAATCCAGCCACAATGGTGGTGCTCATTTCCGACGTCCACTGCGAGGAGCCGGTGTCGTATGCGGAAACCAACGGCCTCAACCAGTATTCGCTAGACATCTGCGACCGGCGACTCGCCGAATTGCAGAGCCGGTTCTTCGCGCTGCTCGAGCACGAACGGCAGCTTGCCGACATCGGCCGCGTCGTGATCTGGTTTGGCGGCGATATGATCAGTGGTCATATCCACGAGGAGTTGGCCGAGACGAGCCAACTTGCGCCGCTGGCTGCCTGCCGGTGGATCGGCGGCCGGATGCGTTCGTTCGTCGATGCCGTCTCCGAGAACGCAGACGAAGTCGTCGTGGCGACTTCAAGCGGCAATCATGGCAGGAGTACCCCCAAGCTCCGCTGCCAGACGGAACTGGATCACTCATTTGAACAGAATCTGTATTTGATGATGGCGGCGGCTGAGACGAAGCCAAACGTCCGCTGGCAGGTGGCAGAGGGCGAGCTGAACTACGTCGATGTCGACGACTTCACGATCCGCTTCCTACATGGGTTCTCGATCAAGTATTCAGGCGGCGTCTACGGCCTCGCCCTGCCGGCCATGAAGGCGATCTCGGCATGGGATGCGAGCCGGAGGGCCAGCCTCACCTGCTTTGGGCATTACCACTCGTTTGGCTGGCTCCGGGGCGGGCGGTATGTATCGAACGGGAGCGTTATCGGCCACTCCAGCTATACGGTGCGGATCAAGGCTGGCTTCGAGGCTCCTTGTCAAGCCGCGGTGGTGATTGACCATTCGCGGAACGAGGTGACGAAGGCGATGCCGATCTGGTGCGACCGCGACCTCCGCGAGAGCAAGAAATGACCAACGACGAAATCCAACGAGCGTGGCTGCTGGTGAACAAATACGGCCCGCCGAACTCCTGGACGGCAGCGAACGGCACCCTCGCAGCAGCCCTGGGCCGGGCGCTGGAGGAGATCGAGCGGCTCAAGTACCGGGTCGCGATGATGGAAAACAACCCGCCACCGCAGTGGCTAGGAAGGCACGACTAGATGCTGATCGGTATGTGTGGGGCGGCCGGGAGCGGCAAGGACACGGTCGCGAGCATCCTGGGGTTTGACCGGGTAGCGTTTGCCGACCCGCTGTACGAGATGGTTTCGATCGTCACCGGCCTGACACCGGCCGAGATGCGTGACCGCGAGGCGAAGGAGCGGCCGATTGACTGGCTTGGTCAGTCTCCCAGGCAGCTCCTCCAGACCCTCGGCACGGAGTGGGGCCGCGACACGATCAGCCAGTCGATCTGGGTCGACACGGCCATGCGGCGGGTGCAGCGGCTGCTCGACGAGGGCCGCGACGTTGTCGTCACGGATTGCAGGTTCGACAACGAGGCGGCGGCGATCAAGGCGGCAGGCGGGGTCATCTGGCAGGTCGTTCGCGGGCTTGGCAGCATCAAGGGGCTGGCGGCCCGCCACGCCAGCGAGGGCGGCGTCGACCCCCTGCTCATCGACCGCGTGATCGGCAACTGGTCGACCATCGAGCGGCTCCGGCAGACCGTCGAATCAGCCATCGCGGCCTGCCCAAAGGCTACAATACAACAATAAGCCCTGTGACACGCCACGAGCGGCCCATCGAGGCCCGCAACGCACAAGGAGGTGCTGATGTCTGAGCCGAAGATTCGTCGTAAGTTCAAAGCGATCCCCATCACGCTCTCGACGTCGGTGGCCGCGGCCACGACGCTCCGCTGGGACGACGTGGCCGGCGGCACCCTGGAGATGGGCACCGTCAGCACGGCAGCCACGACCCTCCAGGTCTGGGCGTCCGACGCCCTCACCAGCACGTTTGGCCGACTCTACAAGGTCGACGGCTCGGCTGCCGACCTGACCCTGGCCCCCTCGACGACTGAGGCCCGCGTCTACGCCCTCCCCGACGAGACGTATGGCTGCGGCGCGATCAAGCTCGTGTCGGTGTCGACGAACTCGACGGCCGCCGTCTGCATCGTCACGATGAAGACGTGAGGCTGCGATGACGGCCGACGAACTCAAGCAGGGCATTCTGGACTCGCTGTTGCGGGTCGCCGAACGCTTCGGCGTTCCGGTGGTGCTCCTGGGCGTAGTGATCTGGCTTGGCCGCGAGGCGGCAATCACACTGCACGGCACGCTCGTCGAGCCTATGGTCGAGGCCCACGTCCAGTTCCTTGAGGCGACGAGCGAGACGCTCAAGGAGATTTCTGCAGCGCAGGGCCAGCAGGTCGAGACGCTCGAGGAACTCGCTCACGGCCAGCGTGAACTCCGCGAGCAGGTCAGGACTGTGATCTCCGGGCCAAAGCCGCCCGTGCAGAATTAGTCTCTACAACCGAAGATGAACGCGACAGGCAGCGACGCAGGGCGCGACGTGAACTGACATGGAAACCTTCTCCCAGCGACCGGGCCGGTTCAACCTGGAGTTCCGGGCGGGTGATGATTTCGCAGTGACCCTCGATTTTTCGATGGCTCTCACGGGCTACTCCCTGGCGGCTTCTATCTACACCGTCACCGCAGGATCGCTTGTCCTGCCGCTGTCGGTGAGCATCACGGATGCCGCCAACGGCATCGCTGTCGTGTCGCTCACTGACACGCAGACTGCTTCGCTGGCTCGCGGCACCTATCGCTGGGAAGTGGTCGGCACCGTCGGCGGAAACACCCGCACGCTGTTTCAGGGCTTTGTCGAGGTGCTGCCGTGAGTGACATCACAGTGAACGTGACGGCCTCGCCCCCGAGCGTCGCCGTGACAGAGCAAGTCGTGCTCGCCAACACGCCCGCGCCGCAGATGGCAGCGGTGTCTGTTGCTGGCGTGGCACCCACTCCAATGAGCGTCTCGCCGCCGTTGGCGTTCCAGGCGGTCGTGTCACCAGCGGTGCCGCCGTCGAGCGGCGAGTCCGCCCCCGCCCCCGAAACCTACGAGACGGTCAGCCGCAATCTGAAGTCCTACCCCGCCACACTCTCCTACGCGGCGGGCGAGTTGGCGTCGATCTCCTACGCGACGCCGGGCGGCGCGGTGGTGAAAACATTCAACCGCGTCGCCGGCCGGCTCGCGTCGATCGTCCTCTCGGGATCGCTGCCGTCTGGCATCGCGACCACGAAGACGCTGACGTACTCGGGCGACAGCCTGGCGAGCGTGGGGTACGCCTGATGTCGTTCTCGCTCTCCGGCAGCGTTATCACGCAGTCCAATGAGGCGGGCATTGCCATCACGGCGGCTGCGTCCATCACGGGCGGGGTGCGCTTTACCTGCACGCAGTCGTATGCGGCGGGCAATGTGGTTCGGATCACCGGCACCACCAGCTACAACGGCAACTGGATGGTTGCCGCCGTGACTGGTACGACCTTTGACGTTCTGGAAAGTGCGCAAGGCACGGCAATCACCTTTGTTTCAAGCCAAACCGGCACAGCGGCTAGGGGTGACGCGAGTCTTGCGGGAATATCTGGCGAACTACTGGGGAACTGGCAACTTCGTTTTGCCGCTGGAAACTACGTCGCCAGAGTCGCCGGAGGAAACCTTGTCGGAGGCCCAGCCGGCGACCCCATCGCCTATTCCGCCGGAGTCCAAACCCTCTTGATTCAATCGGCCGCCTCGACCGTCGTGACTGCCGACGGCGGCGCTGGCATCGAGCAGGCGCTGACCAGTTACGGGGTCGCGCGCGGCAGTGACCTCACGCCGATCCGGCGCAATACTGACTTGATACCTGCGGCGCTGTAGCCAGCGGTATACTGACCTTACATCACCTACAGTAGCGCAACTCCTATGCCGATGAATCCGAGAACAATGCGACCAACGGCATCGGCCTTGCAGCCGTTGTGGATTGCCGCCGCCTATCCAGGCGAGGGCGGCACTGGCGAAACCACGCGAGTTCGGGCGTTTGTGTTTATCTCGCGAGACGGCAAGGACTTCATCTCTGTCGGCCCGGATGACGGCGTCTTGATTCCCGAGCGAGGAATCAACGACCCGACTGTTCTGTGGTGGCGCGGCAAGTATTACATGTGCTACAGCGACGGCTATTCTGGCTGGAGCAGCAACCCGCCGACCATCCACATCGTTCAGTCCAATGACCTTGTGGCATGGACGCCAGTTGTGGAGATCGCCGTTGGCTCGCAAGGCGGCGACAACATCGTAAACATTCCGACTTGGGTCGTGGACGATGTTGGCCCTGCGATTGTGTACGTCCCAAACTCAACGCATTACGTTGAGGTGATCCGGCCTACCAGCACCGACCCAGCGACATGGGGATCGTCCGCGAATTGGTCAACTCCGGTTGCCATCACCGGCGCATCCGCGACGGCCCTTGTGCAGGGAAATACGTTCATCGCCTACAAAGCCGGGACGTACTACATGGCCTTCAACGACGTTGGCTGGTCTGGATACAAGAAGCGTACGTCTTCGTCGCTTCTGTCTGGCTGGGGCGCTGAGTCTGCTTTGGGCGTTGGGGCAGAAGCAGACGGCGGCGACACGCTGCCGCTGGTCATTACTAGCGACGGCAAGTTCCGGGCCTACGTTTCAAACGGAAACTTCCACACCTACGAGATGTGGTACTACGAGTCGGACGACTTTGCGACTTGGGGGTCGGCGGTGCCGCTGACGTTTGCTGGCGCTAGTGCTGGCTACTCGTTCAACTGGGCGCACATTTCGATTGTGCAGGCCACGCCGTCGCTCACCGCTCGGCTGTTTGCCGAATACACGCCGCAGGTCGCGCTACTACAAACGATTTCTGGCGAGACGTTAACAGACCTTTCCGACGACCCATTGAGGACAATTCAGTATGCCTAAGACCATCACGCAACTGCCCGCAGCAAACAGCGTCAGCGTCAGTGCCGTTGTCGCCGCCGACAATGGTGCTGGGACGCTCACCGAGAAGTTAACGGTCGGCCAGATTTCTTCCATTACAAAGACACTGGAGGGCGACACGTTCTACGCGCACACGATTTCAGACGCGGTTGTGTGGAACACTAATGCGTCTCCTATAGTATCCGGCGGTACGAGACTGCTCTTGCACTTCGACGGCACAAACGGCAGCACTACAATCACCGACTCGTCTGCGAGTAATCTGTCTTGCGCAGCCGAAGGAACCGCTGAGATCAGCACTGCCCAAAGCAAGTTCGGCGGTTCATCGCTGTACCTAGACGGCGGCGGATGCGTTCAAGTGACTAGCAATTCGCTGATTCCCGGCACGGGCGACTTCACGTTGGAAGCGTGGGTGAGGCCAACTTCGATCACCTTCAACCAGTTGTTTTCATACAGAGATGGTTCAAACGCTTCGCTCGCCTTTTATGCTGACGGCGGCACGACGCGAACAAACTACCGCTTCGGCGCTTTTGATGCGGCCGCGTCAAGTTATGTCGCTAATGCGTGGAATCATGTTGCTCTCGTCCGTTCAGGCGGGGTCGTTACTTTGTATGTTGGTGGCGCTAGCGTTGCGACAGCATCCGACGACGCTTCTATAACCCACAACACTCTGACTATCGGTGCGGTTGACGAAAACGATACGTCGGAAACTTTTATCGGCTACATCGACGAGGTTCGCGTAACCACCGGATTAGCACGGTACACAGACAACTTCACGCCACCAACCGCCGCGTTTACGGAGTAACCAATGAGCAACGAACTTACCGCAACCCATCGCCTGCAACGCTATCGCGATCGCCGCGATCTCATGCTGGCACGGTCTGACTGGACGCAACTCGCAGACGCTCCGCTCTCGGCTTCCAAGAAGGCTGAGTGGGCCGCCTATCGGCAACTCCTCCGCGACCTGCCAGACGCTGCCGACGCTGACGGCCGGTGCGTCTGGCCTGCTCGGCCTGCGTGACGCTCTTCACCTTATGTTGTGAATGTGCGCTCTTGCACCAGAGTGGTGCGGCCACCGAAGCGGCCACGCCTGTAACGAAACCGCTGCTTAGCAACGCCTCCGGCAGAGGTTTTGCAACGGCCGCGAAACCGGCCGCAAAACGGCATTGCGCCCGTTAGGCGAGGCGGTAGAATCTGACCCATGCCAACCGTCACCCTCCGATTCACGTTGCCAGACGAACAGGGTGAGTTCGACGCCGCCCGGCTGGGCCGCGAGGCTCTGTCAACGCTCTGGGAGATTGACCAGCATTGCCGGTCGCGCGTGAAGTACGGCGAGCCGACGCCAGCGGAGCGCGAACTAGCGGAGGAAATTCGGCGGCTGATACCAGCGGAACTGCTGGAGCGATAAGTGTCATTTGTGATACACAAGCCAAACAAAAACTGGCGAAAAGTGACAGTTTCTGTATAGGAAACTCACCGAAAAACGTATCATTTCTGATATGGATTGGGAACGAAACGTGGACGAAAACGATGACATCGCCCGACTGCGAGCAATCATCGACGCCCTGCGCCTAGAGGTGCGGACGCAACGACAGGAGATCGCCGCACTCCGTGAGGAGCGGCGGGCTTTGATCGGTGCGGACGCGCCGCAGCCCCGCTGTGACAAACTGTGACACCACACGCCGCAGAGAGAGCCATGAAACTGCCATTCGTCGGAGGCCCGTTTGACGGCGAGGAACGCGAGGCAAGCGCGGCCAGCGTCTACATCGTCCCTGACTCGCAGGACGTTGCCCACTATGTCCGAGAGGACGGCACAGTCGGCACCACGTTTGGCGAACACCGATACGAACGGAAGTATTACGCCATCGGCAGTCGGGTGGCGGAATGGTTCCAGCACGTTGGCTACCGGAAGCCTGAACGACGCTCTTGAAATCAGAGAGAGACATCATGGAAGAGATGACAGACAGGCAGAAAAACATTGCCGAATGGGCGCGTGAGCAGGAGCGGCTTACTCCGCTTCGCGACCAGTTCGCGGCGGCTGCACTTTCTGGAATGCTGGCCCGCCCAGACATTGACGACGAACCGCTGGAATACCACTTCTTGTGCGAGGCTGCTTACAAGTGGGCAGACGCCATGCTGCGAGAGCGGAACGAGCCGCCGGTGCGCTCTTGAGCGAAGGGAGAGTCGGCCCCTAGGTGCGCTACTGCGGCGAGAGAACGAATGATCCTCCAATGCAACCCGCCGATCTGGGTCACGACGCCGCTGGGCGAGGGGCACGCGCTGTTCCTCATCGACTACGGCCCGTCGATCAACACGGTCTGGCTCGTCCATCAGTTCGACGGCGGCGGCGTTGCGCACGTCGACAGCTCGGAGGTTCGCGTCATGGGCAACGCGATGTACGGCATCGACCACCCCGCCCAGCCCCGACGGGTGCCGCAGCACAAGTGACTTTGCTATACTGTTGTTATGTGGCCTTTCAGTCGCGGAATTGAGCGACAGCTCGCGAGGCTCGTTCGCAAGCAAACAAGGCCAGTCGGTCTTCGCGCTCACCCCATAACCCAGAGGCTCCAGATGCTGATCTACGCTGTTTCCGCCGCCCCCGCCGTCGACGCCGACGTTGTCTCTCGGCGCCTGTCCGTCACCGTAAACGGCGAGGCCCGTGAGCAGGCCGACTTTGAAGCCGACGCAACCTCGTTCGGCGAGCACGGCTTTGCCGACAACGACGCCGTCGTCCTGACCCTCGTGGACGTCGATGACGCCGGCAATGTCAGCGAGCCAGCCGTGTTCGAGTTCGTCGCTGCCGACACGATCCCCCCAGCAAAGCCCGGCGAGTTCGGCGTGACCCTGGTTCGCGAGGAGTAATCCTCGCGCAGGGCCATTGACGCCGAATTCCTGTCATGTAGCCTACCTCCACCCACGGAAAGGGAGGCTACAAAGCATGGAAATCACGTTCCCAGAGATCGCCCGTCAGTACCTCGAGTCCCGCGTCGTCTCCGGCACCTACGCCGCCAACGTCCGACGAATCGCCGGCCGCTGCCGCGTCGTCACGAAGGAACGATTCAACGCCTACCTCCAGGAGCGGCTGAAAGTCATCTCGCCGCTCACCTGCCGGTCGGAGCGGACAATCCTGCTCACTCTGTGGAAGTGGGCCTACGAGAACGAACTGCTCCCGGCGATGCCACGCGGAATCATGCGGATCAAGTCGCGGAAGCTGCCGACACGGGCCTGGACGGTCGAGCAACTCCAGCACGCAATCGCGATGACGGCGAAATGCGACACAAAGAGACTTCGCAGCGGCGCGAGCCTCGGCAAGTTCCTACGGGCGTGGATTCTTCTGGGCTACGAAGCCGGGGCACGCCGCGGCGACCTGTTCGCCATGACCAGAAAGCACATCGACGGCGACACCCTGCGGTGGACGCAGGCGAAGACCGGCGACCCTATCGTCAAAGTGCTCTCGCCGGCCTGCCTGGACGCCGTGACCGCGATGCTGGCGGCCTCCCCCGACGGGTCGATCCTTGGCTGGGCCTGCGGCCGGCGGATGGCAATGCGGCATATGCGTGAGCACCTAGACCGATGCGGCCTCGACGGCACGAGCAAGTGGCTGCGAAGGAGCGGAGCCACCCACATCGAGATGGTGCAGCCAGGCAAGGCTTCGCTGCATCTGGGCCACCGGACGGCCACGCTCGCCGCCCAGGCGTACATCGACTGGGGGCAGGTCAGGAAGACGACGCCCGTCACCCCGCGGCTGCTGGAGGCAAACCAATCGGCGGGATGATTTCCGGCGCAGGCTGCCCCCGCACGATCCTGGGGTCAAGGTATTTCCTCGTCGTCGCCGGGTCGGCGTGGTCGAGCAGCCACTGGGCCGACCCGCCCGCGGCCTGGTAGTAGGAGGCCGTCGTCTTGCGGATGCGGTGAAACTTGTCCTTCCGGCCCGCCGGCAGCCCCGCCCGCTCAAGGATGATCTCCAGCCGCCGCCAGAGGTACGATCGGCACCGCGGCCACGGGAAGACGAGGTCGCCTGGTGATCGGTCGCCCTTGATCGCCAGGATCGCGTCGGCGGTGTGAACGCTGATCTCGCGGAGGATGTCGCGGCGGCGGCCCTTCCTGTCCTCGGCACGGAAGATCACGTTGCAGCCACGGACGTTCTCCCACCGGAGGGCGACCAGAGCCGACGCGCGCTCGCCTGAGTCGTAGGCGAGAAGTATCAGGGCCGTCCACCAGCGCGACGCCGGGATGCCATCGTAGGCGGTGGTTTCCTGTGCCGCAGAGGCCAGGAGCCGCTTCATCTCGTCGGTCATCCAGGCTTCAGGGACACGCTCCGGCACGCGGATCAGCGGGATCGTCGGCCAGGTGTCGACGAGTTTGCGGCGAGAGGCGAACTCCCAGAGGGCACGGAGCTGGCTGCGGTCCTTCGCCGCGGTGGCCGGCGACCGCGTCCGCACACGCTGGGCGAGGAATCTAGCCACCGACAGCTCCTCGAGGTCGGCGAGCGTCGGCTCGCGGCCGAGAACTTGCCCGTAGGCGTCGATGGTGAACTGGTACAGTTCGATCGTGCGGTCGCAGATGCCCTTCAGCGGCGCGTAAACGTCGCGAAGGAGGTCGCGGAGTAGCATCAGAGGTGCTCATCACTTGGGGGGCCGCCCCCTAAAAGTGCCACCTCCTTGCGAACTAGGCAAAACTCCGCAGCCGTGCTGGAGTTAGGATTTCAACTTTTTCAACTACACAATTAGGCCATTTCGCCAGGGTTTTTGGCGTCCAACGCATAAGAGCTTTTTTCACGGCTTGCGCGCCACTATCGGCTATAACGGCAACTTCGTCAGAATCAGAAACGTCACCGTCAACCCAATCAATCACTACGATCCATCGTTTTGCGGCCATGCTGTGGGCCTCCTTGCGGGTTATGCCGTCCACAGCATTAGACTGTTGCCGCCTCCAGTTCACTTGTCAAGCCCAACTGGGGGGGTGTAGCATTTGCGGCGTGAAAACCGAATGCGACACCTCCTCAGATTGGGAAAGATGGCAAAGAAATTCTACGACCAGGCCCTCGGCTCCTACGAGGCCGCTGCCTTGATGGGGGTTCATTTCGGCCAGCCCCAAAAGCTGATCGCGAAAGGCGTCCTCACCGCCCGCACGATCACGACATCGGCCTATTCCGCCGACCCGACGCGACTGATTTCGATCTACGACGGGGCTGAGTGCGAGCAGAACTACCAGGACTACGAGGAGGGATGCGCGGCCCGCGGCGGGAAGACTGAGAGACGCCCGCGGTCGTGGCTGCACCTGCGGCCCGAGGCTGTCCGGCGGCTCAAAGCCATCGCAACGCCGATCGCCTTCGACGACGCGATCACGCTCGTCGAGGCAAGCGAGATACTAGGTGTCCACATCTCTCTGATCCCTCGGCTCGTCGGGGCAGGGAAAATTGTCGGCCGCCGCCCGTGGAACCCGCGGGGGCTCCGCACTGGGGCTAGGAACTGGATCGTCTCCCGCCGGTCGTGCCTCGAGCACGCCAAGGCCACGAAAGCCAAGGAAGCCGCCGGCACGAAGGTCGGCAGGCCACGGTCGAAAAAAGTGAAATAGGTGGTCTTGTCATGTAGCCAATCAGCCGCTATTTTCTCCGAACTCACGGAGGAGCGGCGATGCCGATCTGGCGACATCAGGAAGACGCGATTGCTTGGGCGTGGAGCCGGCCGTGGGCGATTTGGCACCACGGCATGGGCAGCGGCAAGACCCGCACGACGCTCGAGCTGATCAAGCGGTGGCTCGCCGAGCACGGCGGCTCGAGGATTCTCGTCTGCTGCCCGAAGGCTGTCATCGCTGCCTGGGTGAAGCAGGTCGGCCTCTGGGCGCCGCACATTCGCGTCGTTGCCCTGGACAAGGCATCGTCGGCGGCGAAAGAGAAGGCGTTCCAGGCCGCGATCGCCGATACGTCGCCCGTGATCGTCGTCTGCAACTACGAATCGGCCTGGCGCGTCAAGGGCATTGAGAAGGCCAAGTGGGATTTCTTGGTGTGGGACGAGGTTCACCGGCTGAAGTCTGCGTCGGGGGTGGCGAGCCGTTGGGCTGGAAAGATGACGAAGGCGAACCCGCAGGCGAAGCGGCTGGGGCTGTCGGGCACGCTGATCCCGCATTCGATCCTTGACGCCTGGGCGATCTATCGAAGCGTCGAATCGCCGGACTGTACCACTTTTGGTACGTCGTACACCCTGCACAAGGCAAACTACGCCGTGACGCCGCCGGGGCGGAACTTCATCGTCGGGTTTAAGAATCTCCCCGAGGCCCACAAGAAAATCGCCGCGACGACGCACCATGTGCGGTCGTGCGACGTCCTCGATCTCCCGCCGATCACGTTTCAGGACGTGCCCTGCGAACTCTCTCCGCAGGAGGCGAAGCTCTACCGCGAGGTGGAGACTGAGTTCTGTGCCGTGTGCGAGGCGGGCACGGTGACGCCGGCCAACGCTTTGGTGCAGTTGCTACGAATCCAGCAAATCTGCGGGGGGTACGTTCGGTTCGACGGCGAGGCGGCGGCCAGCCAAATTGCCGAGCATCCAGCCAAGGCCGCGACTCTGGCCGATAGACTACAAGACCTGCCAACGACTGAGCCGCTTGTGGTCTTCTGCCGATTCACTTCTGACATTGCCGCGGCCAAGGCTGCGGCGCTCGCCGACGGCCGCACGGTCAGCGAACTCTCAGGCCACGCGAACGAGCTGGCCGACTGGCAGGCCGGCAAGACGAACACCCTCATCACTCAGATTCAGTCGGGCGGCATCGGCGTCGATATGACCCGCTGCGGTGAGCGGAATTGCTGCTACGCATTTTTCTATTCGCTCGGCTACTCGCTTGCGGAATACGAGCAGGCCGTCGCCCGCCTGCACCGCCCCGGGCAGGAGAAGAAAGTTTTCGTGTATCACCTCGTCGCGACAATCAATGGCCGCTCCACTGTGGACGGCCGCGTGTACGAGGCGCTTCGTGAGAGAAAAGAGGTAGTCGATGTCATCATCAGAGGTTTTAGCCGACACAACACTACAGCCGGTGCTCGCTGAGATCACCGACGTGGACAAGCAGATCAAGGAACTCGACGGCCAGATCGAGACGCTGAAAAAGCGCCGCACGCATCTGGAGCGGCTCGCCGTCGAGGAAATGCAAACGCAGCGGCTGGACGGAGTCCGGGTCGCAGGACGGAGCTGGCGTGTCGAGTGGGAGCACTCGTGCAGTGTCACGGAGGCCACGAAGGAGGCGGTCATGGAAGCCGCTCGGAAGGCTGGATGCTTGGAGGCGTTGACAAGCGTCAACACAGCGAGGCTGAAGTCCTTCTTGAAGGAGCAGTCAAGGGAGGCTGGCACGGATGCCAGCCAGCCCTGGTCTGCCGGGACGCCGTTCGAGGGACTCGTGGGCGAGTACGTCGCTCCGAGGCTCCGACACGTCACGGTTGGTTGATGTCACGGCGGCGCGTCGCCGCAGTGATGGTTGATGGATCGGTAACACGCTCAAGGAGAAAGCCATGAGCACTGCGATTGCAACGGTTAAGACGGTCGATTACCCGGCCCTGTCGGCTGATAGCCGACAGGCCAAGATCATTTCGGCGAACCTCGACGGCGAGCCGATGAACGAGCAAGACCTGATCAAGGTTCCGACGCCGGCAGGAGGCGGCGTGACGTGGAACGTCGACAACAACGGGAACGTCGAGAGCACCGACGAGATCGTCGGCCTGCTCGTTGCCATCGGGAAGAAGGGTGTGCTCTGGCCGAAGGACGATCCGTCCGAGATGCGGCCCGTGCTCGTGAGCAACGACCTGCTCGTGGGCTACCGGGTCAGCGATGATCTCGGGGACATCGACCCGAAGGCTCTGGAGAAGTTCCGTGTCGGCGACCGCCGCTACGACTGGGCCGCGCTCTCGGCCTCGCCGGAGTTCGGCTACGGCTCTGGCAAGAGCGGTGCCGGGAAGAAGGTGAAGGAGGCTCGCGTGCTCGCGATCCTTCGTCAGGGCGACGTGTGGCCGCTCCTCGTGTCGATCGGGCCTGGGTCGCTGCGTGCGTTCCTCCCGTTCGCCAAGAGGCTGCCTGACTTCCACTACGCCTGCGTGATCGGCCTCAAGCTGACGAAGGTGAAGTCGAGCGGCGGTCAGCCTTACTCCCAGATCGTCCCACGCCTGGTGGGCACGATCACGCCGGAGCAGGCCGAGGTGGCTCGCGTGACCTACACCGAGCCGCTGAAGCGGATGTTCTCGGCCCCGCCGAGCGGCGCGACCGTGACGGTCGACGCCCACGAGGAGGAGTGATCCAGCGGCTGGGCCGGCGGCCCATAAGCGGTCTTCATCGGGACTGCCCGGCCGCCTAGCCGTTCGTGGCGAGTAACTACGGAAGTCTGACGAGCCTCTGGCGGCCACCTTTCCCCGCCACGCCGATCGGGCGAGACATCTCCCCTGCGGGGCCGGCATGAGCCGGCTCCGCGGGGGGGTCTTTGACGAAGGAGTAAAGAAATGCTCAAGGCACTCGTGGGCGGCGAGGAAAAACTCGCAACGCCCAAAGAAAACGGGGTTTGCCCGTCCTGCGGGTCGCGTGTCGTCTCAAAATGCGGCAGCAAGGTTGTGTGGCACTGGGCGCATGAGTCACTTGAAGACTGCGACTCGTGGAGCGAGGGAGAAACCTTATGGCACGCAGCGTGGAAGTCTCGATTCGCCTACACGGAGGTGCCGCTTGAGCGCGGCGGCGAGCGCCACCGGGCGGATGCCTTATCCGACTCTAACGTCGTGATTGAGTTTCAGCACAGCGCGCTGTCGCCGAAGGAAATAGACGAACGAGAGATGTTCTACGACCGGATGGTCTGGGTCTTGGATGGTGCAGAGGCTTTCAGGAAGAAAAGAATCGGCCTCTGCACTGTCGCTCCAGCGGGGTCAGGAAGGGAGTATGTGAAGTTTCGTTGGAAAAGCAGGAGGAGGTCTTTTGACGACGCGACGTGTCCGATTTTCATAGACCTTGGCTTTGCCTTTTCAGATTGCGGGAAGCCGTTCCAACGACCGGCCGACGACGGGGTTTTACGAAGCGGCGACACACTATGGCAAAAAGCGATTCACGATCTTTTGTTGCTTGAGGTGAAAAAGCGACACGAAGGGTACGGGTGGGGTCGCCTTGTTTCTCACAAGGATTTTTGCCGCAGGTTCGGCGCGTTTTGCTTCTCCGAATACCAGACAAGCGAGAGCGTTCGCTGGGTGCCGCAATGCTGGCATAGGGACTACGACGGATACACATATTGCGGCGAATGCGGAATGGACGCATTTGACGAGCTTGGCAATTACGGATGGTGCGAATCGCAGATTGAACGAGCACGCAACAAGGGAGCGCTGGCATGAGCGACATCTTCAAGGCAGCGGCGCACTACGCCGCAGAGTTCGGCTGGCCGATGGTCAAAAACTACGGGATGCAAGAGGACGGTAGCTGCATGTGCTACCGCGGCCACGGCTGCGCAACGCCTGGAAAGCACCCTATTGAAGACGACTGGCTAAAGCACATCACGACAGACGAGGAAGTCATCGCGTCTTGGTTTGAGAACGACGAACGATGGAACATCGGTTTGCCGATGGGACCGGCCAGCGGTCTTTGCGACACAGAGTGGGATGATGAGAAGTCGCTCGCGACCGCGAAGAAGTTCGGCCTGATTGACGCCAAGACAATCGGATACTCATCGAACCGCGGCGGCCACAGGCTCTGGATTCTGGACGAGCGGCTCATTTCCGTTCCCAAGAGCGTGAAGAAGATCGGCGGACTCGAGGTGCGCTTCGGCGGCGGCGGCAAGCAGACGCAGTCGATCATTCCCCCGAGCCGTCATCACACTGGCCGCATCTACCAGTGGGATGCTGGCCGTTCACCCGACGAGGTCGAAGCCGCACCGATGCCGGAGGCGCTCGTTCTGGCCGTGCTTGCCGCCTGCTCCGGCGAGATGAGCGGCGAGGGCGTCATCACAAAGAACACTCTCTACGAGCGAATCGTCGGTGAAGGCGAACGGAACGACTCAATGGTTTCATGGATTTCTTCGGAAATCATGCGAATGCGCGACCCGCATGATGCCACCGAGCAGCAAAACGTGCTTTTGATGATGAGGGCGCTCAACAAGATGCAGTGCAATCCTCCGCTCAAAGACGACGAGCTGCGGAGCATCTGGATCGGTCAGTTGCGGTGGGGCATGAAGGCCCGCGCCGCTGGTGCCACGAAGGTCGCCAGCACCGACCCGGACGCCGAGGCCAAGGTCGAGCAGGCCAGGAAAGACAATGTCCACGCTGCCAGCGGGCTAGAGTTCAGGAGTGGTGAGTGGTTCCCAGGGATGTGGAAACTGACCGTCGTTCACTCTGATCCGAAGGAGTTTCGGCTGCACGTTCCAGTTGTCGCAAACAGCGACGGGAAGAGCGACTACGTCCACGTCAGCCTGTCCAGCGCAGACTGGTCAAGCCCGATCTCGGTAGCCAGAAAGATTCTGGAGGCCACGGGGACGATCGACGTCACCGATCCAAATCCCAAGGAGTGGGCGAAAATCTGGAACGGCTATTCCTTCAAGAAGGAGGGCGAGAAGCAGTGGACTCGCGTTCGCGGGCTGAAGGTCAAGTTGATGGACGACAAGACGGAAGAGTGGCCCCCGGCAGAGCAGCAGCGGTTTGCTCAGGTCGCCGGCTGGCTTCTGGACGCCCTCTCCAGCACTGCGCCGCCAGACCCGGACTCCGACGATACGTCGCCGCACCCCTCCGGCAAGGCTTCGTGGGTCAGGAACAAGGACGGTGAGTTTGAACTCTACTTCTCGTGGAACCGTGTCTTCGAGGACATCCAGAAGACCAGAAAGGTCAGGCTCGGCGAGGGGGAGATGATCGCCCTCAAAAGGCGGATGCTGGCGGCCTCCGGCGAGCAGGAGTTCCGCATCGAGCGGATTCGGACGGACGCCGGTGTACGCCGCCGGTACATCGTCTGGACCCAGGCCCACGTCACTCACCTTGAGAACATCGCCCACCCTGAGAACCAAGCCGCGCCTATTAGTTAGGGGCCAAATTGAAAATTTTTTTCCAATAACGAGCGCGGGAACGCGGGTTTGCGGGCCAATTTGATGCAAGTTCAGTGTTGACAGTTACTTACAGTGGGCCAAAAACCGGGCCACAAAACACCGAGAAAGGATTTTCGGGCCATGGACGTCGGAATTGCGAGGCTGATCGGCGGCGCCGGGACCGGAAAGACGACCGAGCTGCTTGCCATCATGCGGAAGATCATGGAGCGGATTGGCGACGACCCGTCGGCGATAGGCTTTGCGAGCCTCACGAGGGCCGCCAGAGAGGAGATGGTCGCCAGGGCCTCTGCTGCCTTCGACTGCCACCCCAGCCTTCTGGAGCGTTCTGGGTGGTTCAGGACGGCACACTCGACCTGCCACAAAATGCTACAGATCAAGACAGATGACCTGCTCGCCGGCGACGACAAGGCGTCAAAGTGGGTGGCCGACCGGCTGCGGGTGAACGTCTCTTGGAAGAAGATCGACGACAGCGGGTTTTCTGCGTGCATCGGAGACGAGGAGGCGGCGTCGGCGCTGACGCTCTGGGACATCTCCAGAAACCGCGTCGAGCCGCTGGAGGCCGTCCACCGCGAGAAGTCGATAGCTGGGCTGGACGTTCCGTCCTACGGCACGGTGAAGTATTTCGTGAAGAAGTTTGAAGACAGCAAGCGAGCCGACGGCAAGTCGGACTTCGTCGACATCTTGGGGCGGTTTGCCGGCATCAAGTTCGGACTCGATGGGCCGGAGTGGGTGGAGCCAGAGGGGCCGACGCCACCCGGGGTTCAGGCGTGGATTTTCGACGAGGCCCAGGATGCGTCGAAGCTGCTTGACGCCGTCTGCCGACGGCTGGCCTACGCCGACGGCGTCAAGTGGGCGTTTCTCGCCGCAGACCCATTTCAAAGTGTCTTCGGCTTCGGCGGGGCTGATTACCGCAACTTCATGGGGTGGGATGTAGACAAAGAGCGGACGATGCCACAGTCGTGGAGATGCCCCCCAGCGGTCATGGCTCTCGGCGAGCGTTGCCTGCGGCGGATGCGGGAGGGGTACTTTGACCGCGGAATCGCCCCGGCGTCCCACGATGGCTGCGTTGTCAGCGAGCCGTCGATTGAGCGGGCCATCAGCCAGGTCGACGGAAGCCGCACAACGCTTGTGCTCGCGAGATGCAAATACTCGCTCTCAAAGTTCGCGGCGATGCTCGAGTCTCGGAAGATTCCGCACGCATACATCAACGAGAAGTCGGACACCAAGGCCATGATCGCCTACAACACCTACTGGAAGCTTCAGCATGGCAATGGGGTTTCCGGCGTTGACTGGGCCGCAGCCATCGGAATGACGCCCACGAAGGCCGCCGGAAAAGAGGTTTTGCTCCGGCACGGCGAAAAAACGGCCTGGACGAGCGGCCGGCGAGAAGACATCGATTTCATCATGCCCGACGAGATCGTGGGGCTCGGTGGGGTGACGCCTGAGATGGCCGGGATGATTGCCGATGGACGTTGGGCCGCCCTGCTCGACGGCGGCGGGAAGTGGTACGGAGCAGCCAAAAGACACGGCCCCGACGTGGCGACGAAGCCGAACGTCAGGCTTTCGACGATTCATGGGGCCAAGGGGATGGAGGCCCAGGATGTCATCCTGTCCACGGAGACGGCGGCCCGAGTCGAGCGGGAGCGAGAACTTGACCCGCGTTGCTTTGACGAGGAATGCCGAATTGAATATGTCGCCGTCACGCGGGCCAAGGAGAGGCTGGTTGTCTGCGAATCCGACGAACCTTACGCAATGGAGCTGCCCCTGTGAGTCTACTTTTTGACATCCCGCAAGAAGACGCGCCGCGCAAGCGCGCGCGCAAGACAATCAAAATCGCCCAAAATGACGCCCCCGGCGATGAAAATAGGCCAATCTATAAGGCGAAACCGCCGCAGCCTGCCCTCAAAACCCTCGGCCGCCTCGATCACACCCACGAGTGCGCAGACACCCTCTGCCGTGGCAGCGCCCACGACATCATCCACGAAGACCGTGGCGAATGGCTGATCCAGTGCTGCTTCTGCCTGACGTGCCAGTGGGTTCCCGTGATCAAAGGCCACCTCGAGCCGAAGCCAACGGAGTTCCAATTCCGAGACGGTCGCTTTGTCGGCCTGACGATCGACGAGGCCGTGGCCTTGCCGCGGGGGCTGGACTACGTCATCTGGGCAGCCAAGGAACACAAGCGGCCGGCGGTCAAAACCGCCTGCGAAACGTGGCTTGCCAGAAATCAGTCCGCAGGATAGCCTACGCACCACGACAATGGAGTGTCCGATGAAGTCATCGCTGAAAGAGAACCTAGGCCACCGCGGCGGCGCGAGCGTTCGGGCACCGGACCCCAAGCCGCTCGAGATCATCGTCGCCTGCAAGAAACTGCAAAAGCGTTGGAGTGAGGAAGAGCGGCACGCTCGTGGCCGCTATTACCAAGTTCGCTGAAAGGAGTCAGCCATGCTCGTTCTGACGAGAAAGCGCGGAGAGCGCATCAAGATCGGCGACGACATCGAAATCGTCGTGACGAAGATTTGGGACGGCAGCGTTCGCCTTGCGATCAAGGCGCCGCCGGATACGGAGATCATGCGGACGGAGCTTCTGCCTGCGGAGGCGAAGAAGTGATCGACAACCTCCTTCACGTCTGGCTCAACGTCGGCACGCTCCTCGCTCTCGTCGGGGCGGCGTTTTACTGCACCCTGTTCCCCTACATGACGAGGGACGAATGAAGGCCGTCGTCGCAGCCTTATTCGCCTCCGCAGCCCTCGCCGGCACGACGGACGAGCGTATACCCGATTCGGTATACCTTGATTACGCGGAGGGCTTTCGGCCGTACACGGCGAAACTCGCCGTCACCGGCACCGACGGGCACATCGCCTTCGCGTCGGCGACGCTTATCGACGACCACTGGGCACTGACGGCAGGACACGTCGTCCACGGGGCCGACTGCGTCACCATCAACCTGACGCACGATGCCGTCGAGATCGTCGTGCATCCAGACTTCGACTCAAAGAACCTGGGCTGGAACGACCTGGCCCTGCTCCGCGTGGCAGAGCCGTTCGGGCTGTCGTTCTATCCGCCATTGCCGACAGAGCAAGACGCCGAGGTCGGCGACATCGTGAGCGTGGCCGGCTACGGCCTCCACGGGCGGCTGGGGACGGGGTACACGACGGCCGACGGCCGCCTGCGGGCCGGGACGAACGCCGTCGAGCGGGTTGAGCGCAGTCTCATCGTCTGCACGGCCGGCGGCTTGTCGCCGATGGAGTTCTGCATTTCGCCGGGAGACTCCGGCGGGCCGATGTTCGCGGCGGGCCGACTCGTCGGGATCGCGTCGTTCACGATGGCCGACAGAGGGCCGCTGCGAAGTCGTCGAGGCGAGGAGATGGGGCACACGCGGTTGTCGCTGTTTCGGGAGTGGATCGCGAAGGTGATGGGGAAGTGATGCTCGTCCAAATCTCCACAGAACGTCAACGCTGGCTCGACTGGCACGCGGCCAACCCGCAGGTCTACGACCTATTCAAACGGTTTACGTTCGAGGCGATCGACCGCGGCCACCGCAAGCTGAGTGCCTGGCTGATCGTAAACCGCATTCGTTGGGAGACGACGGTCGAGACGCTGGGCGGCGACTTCAAGATCAGCAACAACTTCATCGCGTACTACGCGCGGCTGTTCATGGACGAGCACCCGGAGTATCGCGGGTTCTTTCGGACGAAGCCGTTGAAGGGTGGGGAGTGATGATCTGTACCACCCTCGCCATCGCCGACTTCGTCGCCTCGTCGGCTCCCTATGTCCGCGACCACCTGACCCGCCCCGGCAGCGACTTCCAGCGGAAACTCACCGCCTGGCTCGACGGGTCGTCGAAACCGACGGCCGCCGACGGATACATCGCCCTGGTCTTAGATCACGGCGAGATCATCGGGTGGGCAAGGACGGAGGGCTGGTCGGTATACGACACGCTCGAAGCCTTCGTCGCGCCGTCGTACCGCCTCCGAGGCATCGCCGCCTTCGCCGCCTCCGGCATCTTCTCGGCCGTGCTCCACGAAAACGGCGGCACGGTCGCCGTCTTCCACCCGCACATGCTGCTCGTGGCCCGCCGGGCCGGGTTCTGGCCGACTCTCTTTGAGAAGGAGGGCGGGCGGTGGCTCCGCGTCCAGTGACTCACGAAGAACGGGTCGACCTCGCCGTGCGACTGGTTGCGATGCAGCAGGCGTTGCGGACGGTCATCGACGGCGCCGAGGAGGCAGGGCAACTCGCAAAAGCCGCGGGGGCCGGCGGCCTCGCCGTGGCGACGTTCTTGATGAAGGAGAGCATCGAAGAGTACGCGAAGGAACTGAACCGCTTCATCCTCGGGGACATCGTCGAATGACCGACCTTGAGTTCCTCCAGGCCGAGGTTCAGCGTCTCCTGGCCGTCGTCGGACGGTACGAGTTGCTCTACCGCCGCTCCCAGGAAGCCTGCCGCGGGCACCAGCGCGGGCTGGAGAGGGCGCTTCGCAAGGTCGCGAGGCTGGAGTCGGAGCAGCGGCTGGAGTACGCCGCGAAGAACGCCCAGCTCGGCCGGCTGTGGAACGAGAACGCCAGCCTCAAAAACAAGGTCGAGCGGCTGTCGCTCCGACTGATTGCAGGGTGGAACGGAGAAAAACAACAGTGAAACACAACCCACAGGTCGACGTCGTCAAACTCTTCGCCCTCTGGCACGGCAAGACGCCGAACCTTGAGATCGCGAAGGAACTAGGGATCAGCGTCTACCAGCTCTACACGCTCGGGCAACGGCACAAACTCCCGCCTCGCGTCCACATGCACGGCGAGTTCAACCGCCGAAAATCCGAGAGCGTGGATATTGAAGGCGAGGAGTACGAGCGCCGCAAGGCCGAGATTCGTGCCCGCTGGAGTGACGAGGAGCGGGAGAGCCGCCGCGTCGGCTCGACCGCCCGCCCGTGGAGGCCGCCTTCCTACGCCTACGACGGCCGCGTCTGCGCCTTCGTCCAGAACGCTATAGACTAATTCCGACATAGCCAGACAATCCGTGGGTGAAGAAACCACCGCTCGAGAAGACGATCGTCGCGAACGTCATGGCCGTGGCCCGGTCGCTGGGGTACTGGACCATGAAGAATCACGGCAGCCAGTTTTCCGTTGCCGGCCTCCCCGATGTTTTGTGCATCAGGGAGGGCCGTGCGGTCTGGCTCGAGGCGAAACGCCCGGGCGAGGAGCCGACGCGGATTCAGGAGCATCGGATGCGTGAGTTGATTGGGGTCGGGTGCCCGGTGGCCATCGTGCGGTCGGCCGGGGACGCCAAGGCATTTTTGGAGAGCCTCGGGTGAATGCCAGCGACTACTGCCGCGACATCGACGATTCGCACCCGATGACCACCTGGAAGGGGCACATTCTGCAACTCGCCAGCATCGCCGCGCACGGCTGCAAGAACATTCTGGAGTTGGGGAGCCACCGAGGATTCTCAACAGCCGCGATGGCTCTAGCGGCCCCCGACGCCCGCGTCGTCGCCGTCGACCTCTGCGACACCGTGCCGCAGGAGACGCGGGTCGCCTACTGGAAGAACTTCGGAATCAGGAACATCTTCCCCGTCTGGGATGACGCTGCGGCATACCTGGCACGGTGCAAGCGGGCCGGCGAGACGTTCGACCTCGTCTTCCACGACGCCGTCCACGGCGACGCCGCGGCGGACGAGTACGTCGCCTGCGCCGAGATTGCCCGCATCCTCGCGATCCACGACTGGGAGCAACTTTCCCAGCCGCACCAAGACGATCTGATCAATCGCTTCGCTAGGTGGACGTCGACAGCCGACGCGAAGGGGCGGCATCTGTTCGTGGGGTGGAAGCAGTGAGCGACATCCTGATGACCGGATGGCGAGGGACGGAATACGCCAGGATGGCGGCGCACACGCTCCCCGTCATGGACGCCTACGCCCAGAGGCATGGGCTGGAGTGTTACTGCGTGAACCTCGCTAGCACACAGGCGCCGCCGTCGTGGATGAAGGTGCCGAACATCGGCGCCGCCCTTGCCGATCACGATCGGGTTCTCTGGCTCGACGCCGACGTCGTGATCGTCGACTCGTCGGAGAACATCTTCGACTGGCTGGAGGCCGACGCCTGGCAGGCCGTGGTCGAGCACGAGACTGAGTGCGGCCTAGTGCCGAACTGCGGCGTGTGGCTCGTCACGCGGGAGATGATCCCGTGGCTCGAGTTCGCGTGGGACAAGATGCGCGAGGCGTTCGCAGACCACCCGTGGTGGGAGCAGGCAGCCGTGATGACGATGATGGGCTATGAGATCACCCTCACAGGAGGGTGGCCGCACGCAACGCTCAAGGCCGCCACGGAACTCCGCGACCGGACGCAGTTTCTGCCGTCGCGGTGGAACGATCACCCCGCAGACCGCCACCGGCCTGGCAAGCCGGCATTCGTTCATGTGACGCAGTACGCCGACCGCCTCGGCGAGATTCGGAGGCTCTGTGCTGCGACGACCTGAAGACGTCTGGCCGGTGGACAAGGAGTTCGAGGACTCCTACACGAAGATGGTCGCGCTTGGCCGCGAAGCGGCGAAGCATGGAGACGCCGTGATCGTCGGGATCGCCCGCAACGCGATGCCGCATCTGGCGAACACGCTGGCTCTCGTAGCCGAGGCCGTCCCTGAGTTCTTGTCGTGCGTCATGTACGTCTACGAGAACGATTCGACCGACGGGACCGCTGAGTGCCTTGACGGGTTTGAGGCCAGCAATCCGTGGTTCACCGTGGAGCACGACACCCTCGGCGGCATCGACTCTCGGGGGTTTGAGCCGGAGCGGACTGAGAGGCTGGCACACTGCCGGAACAAGTGCCTCGACTGGATTCGCGGCCGGGGGCGGCACGCGACGTGGGTGATCGTGCTCGACCTCGACCCACACGGCGGCTTCAGCGTCGACGGCATTTTCAACTCGATCGGGTGGTTAGCCTACAAGCAGACACAGCAGTCGACCCTCGGCCCCGGCGGCATGGCGAGTTTTAGTTTGTGGGCAGAGCACCGCGAAGAGGGCGAACCGCCGCACATCGCGCAGTACGACTCATGGGCGGCGCGGCCGAACTGGTGGCGTGACCGCCGCGAGGAAATCGGCTTCGCATGGTTTTCGATGCTGCTCTTCCCTGTCGGCGCCCCGCCGGTGCCGATGAATTCGGCGTTCGGCGGCCTCTGTGTCTACATGGCCGACGCGATCTTGGCCCCAGGCGTCCACTACGAGGGCGGCGACTGCGAGCACGTCTTCCTGCACCGGCATATGCAGGCGGCCGGCTACCAGCTTTATCTAAACCCAGGCTCTAGGTACATCGCGCACTGGAAATGAACCGCAGGCGACTCACCGAGGATGAGATCGCAAGGAACAAGCGACGCGCCAACGAGAAGCGCAAGCTGCACAGGCTCTGGGCCGGCGACTCGACGTTCGCAGAAATCTGCGAAGAGATGGGGATGACGCCAGACGGCGTCCGTGAGTTCGCGGCATCGCTCGGATTGGGCGAGCGAGCGGAGCCTGAGTTCTATCTGCCGACCCCCGCCGAGATCAGACTCGAGACGGCACGCATCCGCGCCGGGTGGTCGCAAACGGAGCGGGAAGCCCGCCTTGAGGCCGCCAGGACTGTTAGAATGAATGAGCCGACAGGACAAGACAATGGATGAGTGCGGAACTGCGTCTGGTCATCGCCCCGAAGGAGGCCCGTCTCACGCTCCGGCGTGGCGACGACATCGTCGAGGACGAGGTGTGGAAGTTCGACCGGCAGTTGGGCCGCAGCGAGGCTATGGAGATCGCCCGGGTGTGTTTTGACGACGCCTACGACCTGATTCAGTGGACGTGCCACGGCGATGATTGACGACCGCACGCCCATCGACAAGAGGGATTTCGAGCGACGCACGGGCGACGACACGCCGCCGCTGATGAACAAGGTTCAGGAGCCCCCGCCGAGCCACTGGGGCAAACTCACGAGCCGGGGCAGGACGAATTCACAGGCTTATATGCGGTTTCTGTTTGACGCCAAAAACAAGGAGGTTCGAGATGGAAGAGCGACCTGAAGACCTGTACGGGGCGAATCTGCCCATCCTCGACAAACTGAAGCTCTTGGCCGAGTGGGCACCTTTGTTGGGCCGTGTCCAAGTGATCATGGACGCGAAGACGCCCTACGACCAGGCTCTGGCCGTCGTGAAGGCTCTCCAGTGGGCCGCGGGGAAGAGCGACGTCGAGGTCGACGACGAGGCTCTCTTTCACCTGGAGGCGTTGCTCAAGACGCCCGAAGGGCAGGCGTTCTTCCAGTGGATCGTCAGTAAGGTGCAGGCATGACCATCGAGCAGACGCTGGCGGCGGTTGCCGCGGTCGGGGTGGCGGCGTGGCCGACGCTGAAGGCCGCTGCGGCGTGGCTGGCGGCTCGTCGGCCCGTCGGGCCAGTGTCGCCCGCCGCCGTGAAGCCACCCTACAGCGAGGCGATGGATGACCTCCAGAGCGTTCGCCTGCGGCTCGTTCGCACGGGGTGCCTGGAGCAGGATCAGCGAAACGCGATCGACGTCCTGACGCTCGCCCTCGTCGACGGGAGCGACAAGTGAATATCCCAGTGAGGTACATCGTGGCTGCGGTGCTGCTCGTGTTCGCGTGGAAGGGTTCCGAGTTGACCGCGCTCTGGCCCCCTGCACCACTCAAGGCCATCGACACGCCGCAGCCTTCGCCAGAACTATTGAAACTCGCCGCGCCGCTGAAGCCGATCCTGCCCAGGATGCTGCCGAAGGATCGCATCTACCTCGCCACGCTCTACGACGCGATGGCCTACGTCCTCATGCGGGACGGCGACCGGGCGAAGCCGATCATCTCCTCAAATGACCAGTTCGCCGCGTTTCACGCCGGCACGCTGAATCTGGCGATCGACAAGGCCGCCGTCGGCAAGTATCCGGGCCTCGCCGAGGCCATCGACGAGGTGTACGTCAACGCCCTCGGGGCCGACGTTCGCGAGCTGGACGCCGACGCCCGCCGCCGCTTGATCGCCGCCTGCGGCGTCCTCTCGTGGTCATTCGGGATCGGCAGAGATGAGTGATTTCAATCCGCTCGACGCCTATACGAACGGCCTCCTCGGCTGCCGGCAAGACCTGCGGGCTGACGAGGAGTTCGCCGATTCGGTGCTTCGTCGCGGCGGCAACCCAGACGGGTCCGCTGTGGCCCACGAGTGGGAGTTCGCAGACGCCGGCCGCGGCAAGCTCACGATGCTCTTTCCGGTGGTCGACAAAATCTTCCCCGGCTCGTTCCCCGGTCCGACCCAGTTGACTGGAGATTGCGTTGCCAGGGCAACCGCGAACTGCCTGCTCACGACGATCGCCGTCGAGATCAACGACGGCAAGCCCGACGAGGTGACTGGCCTCGTCGAAGGCGCACCGGAGCTGCCGCGCGAAGGCGTCGAGCAGGGCGCGATCGCCCCGGAGAGCCTGTGGGCGTGGCGAGGCTACGATTCCGACGGATGGGTCTGCTCGAAGTCCGCAGAGGTCGCAACGACCAAAGGGTTCCTGGTTCGCAAACCATACCCGGACCTCGGCATCGACCTCACCCGATACACTGACAAGACGATCCGCCTTGGCGGATCGCGGACGCCGGGGGCCATGTGGCTCGCTGAGAGCAGCAAGTACGTCGCCCGCACGGCCACGGTCGTGAAGGGCCGCGAGCAGGTGCGAGATTTCTTGGCGGCCGGCTACGCCGTGTTCAACTGCTCGGCCCTCGGTTTCGACAACAAGCGGAACGAGGACGGCGTGAGCCGGCAGGTTGGGGTTTGGCATCATGCCCAACTCTTCCACGGCTATGACGACCGGCCAGAGACGGTGCGCAAGTACGGCCAGCCGCTCGTGTGCTGGCAAAACTCCTGGGCGCGATGGAACACCGGCCAGCGCCGCGTGATGGGCACGGAGATTGACATCCCGCACGGTGCCTTCTGGGCCTTGGCCTCGACGATCGACAAGTGCTCCTGCATCGCCCTCTCGAGCGTCGCCGGCTGGCCGCGTCGCAAGCTCCCGTCCTACGGAGCCAAGGGGAACATCTGATGCGACTCCTCGCCATCGCCGCTGTGCTCGCGATCGGGTGCTCCCGCGGCCCGGCCCGGCCGGCGGACGTCCAGCCGCAGGTTGCCGCGTTCGGGTATTACGCCGTGCTCGCCTCCACGAAGCCCGCCCCTGCACCGTCTGGAAAATGCACCAACTGCAACGGGACAGGAAAGTTGTCCGACGGCCGCGTGGCCCCGGTGAAGTGCCCCGTCTGCGACGGCAAGGGGGTTGTCTCTAGCGGCACGCAATGCGCCACCGGAGTTTGCCAATGGCCGACGCGCAATATCACGCCCTGAAGTCGTTCGTCGCCCGCAAGAGCGATATGCGGCTTGCCATGCACGGCCGGCTCCGCGATCGCATCGTCGACATCATCGTCGAGGAATGGCCGATCGGCTGCCGGCCGGAGCACCTCGACGAAGTGCTGAAGGCGAAGGTCTGCCGCCGCGTCCGCGAGAAGTATGGCTCCGTCGTCGCGATGTTCCTGATCTCGATCTTGGTCAATGCCCTGGTGCGGATCGTGATTGAGTGGTGGTTTGCCCGCGATGCCCATCGGGTTCTCATGGTCGGGTGGGCACAGAATGCCGCGCAGAATCCCAACGTATAGGCCCGCCGCGTTTCGCCGGAGGGAGGAGAACCGCCCGAGTTCACACGAACGGGGGTACTGCTCCGCGTCGTGGCGCCGCACCCGCCTGGCGGTGATTGCCCGCGACGCCGGCATCTGTCAGATATGCGGCAAGCTCGTCACGGCCCGGGGGGACGTCGACCACATCATCCCGAAGGCCAGGGGCGGCACGGACGCGATGGAGAATCTCCAGTTCGCCCACGCCGAATGCCACTCGCGGAAGACTGCGGCTGAGAACGCCTAGCCCCTGGCCTCGGCGTTGATCTTCTTCTGCGTGCCGCCCATGCGGCCGTACTCGACGGCGATCTCGTGCCGCCGATCCGACCCCAGCGGTGCGTGCTCGGCCCGGATCAGCGGAATCTTCGACTTGTGGATCAGGCTGCGCCCAAACACCCTCGTGACGATGCTGTCGACCCCAAGCCGCTCGATGATCCGGTAGAGCGAACGCCGCGGGCAGCCGGCCTTCACGGCCGCCTGGCTCATCGTGTAATAGTCTTTCGTGTCGATGGTTGTCATAGCAGTGGCATTCTACCTGACGAGGCCAATAAGGGCATCCAGAAAATCGTGAACAGCCCGCGCCAGCGGCCCGTCCGTCCCGAGTTCTTGCCCGAGGCGGACGAGCAGCAAGCCGCGGATGCACTGGTTCCAACGGTCGGGGGTCATGCTACCGCGACCTCAAGTTTCGCGGCCTGGGCGGCGCACTCCTCGGCCCTGAGACGGACGGACGACGCGAACGCCGCCAACTCGCTTGAGCACCTCGCCCACGCCGCCGCCTTGCACTGGTGGACGCCTTCGACATCTGACAGCACACGGACACGGTCGCCGTTCTCCGGCTCGCGGACGACGCGGTGCGTGGCGTCGATCACAATCGCCTCGGTTACCCACGCACGGGGTGCCTCGCGGTAGTTGCCGGCTGACGTGAACGACAGGTAAACGGTTTCGCCATCATGCAGAATCATCTTCTCGTCCTCCTTGGGTTTCTACGGTCGGGGTTTGTAGGCTATCCACAATCGCGTTATGTAGTCAATCGTCGTTTCGCTTCCGCCGCTTGAGCCGCTTTTTCGCGGCCCTCCTGGCGTTCAGCTCGTCCACGGCCGCCTGGGCCACGCGGTGCATCGCCTCGCGGGCCTCGGCCTCCGTCGCCAGCCCGCGGGCCACGAGCATCGTGAGCCAGCCTGCTTCGTATGGGGTGAGTCTGTTTGTCACGATCGGCCTCCTATCGTTTCGCCGTCCCCAGGCACTCGATCACCTCGCAGCCCTCTGCGATCGCCCGCTTCTTCCACGCATCGGCCTGCCGCTTCGACTTGAACTCGATCACCTCGGCCAGGTCGCTCTCGCCGGCCCGCTCCGGCAGCCGCCAGTAGAGCACGATGCCCTCCTGCTTCAGCGGCTTGCAGTGGCAGTCCTTCGCCTTGAGCTTCTTCGCTTTCGCCACGGCATCGCGGTAGCGGTGGAACCGCTCCACCTCGTCGCTCGCCGGGGATCGCCGCTCGAGCGGCTCCCAGTCGCCATCGTGCCGCCGGCCATGCTCGCCGGCGATGTCGGTCAGAATCCAGTAGATCATCGTCCATCTCCTCTGGTTTCGCCGCACGCGGCGGCAGGGTTGAATCGAACTCTCGTTTCCACAGGCCGGGGTCAGCCGACGCTGGCCGTCGCCATTTCTCGCAAGGTCTTGCGGACGCTGTTGGGGAGCAGTGGCCGCTCCAGCATGTGCTCGACGATGCGAACGTGCTCGAGGGCAGCCACGATCGCCTCTGCGTCGTTGGCATAGTTGCCGACCAGCGACCCATCGACGCCGACCGAAATGTATCCCGATGAAAGCCGCTTGAACTCCACGGCATGATCCACAATCTTGCATTGCGCGTATGACACTTTTCTCTCCTCATCTCTAGGTTTTAGGTTTCCACGATCCGGGCCACGTCGGCCCGCCCGTCGCCCCCGTACCAGCGTTTCGCCGGCCGGGGGTTGCGGGCGGGTCGTTAGGCCGTCGCCTTACCGATTGCGGCCTTCGCCATCTTCACGGCCCAGAAGTCGCGGGCATCGCCAGAGCCGCTATCGACCCACCCGGCCAACTGGTCGCAGCAGATCATCAGCGCCGCGAGCAGCTCGGGGGCCGCACCAATCACCTTCGCGTTCGCCCGCGTCTCGTCGCCGCTAGTGTCGTCGTGGAAAGCAACCATCGCGATCCGCGACAGTTCGCCGTGATCCTGCGCGTCCATGATCCAGTGGCCGTCGCCACCCTGCGCCATGCCCCAGTGGATCGTCCAGGGGGCCGCCGTGTGCTTCATCGTTTCGGTCGCCATCGTTGTTCCCTTTCGTATCGTTCCCCCCATCCGGGGGTCGGTGAAATCATCCCATCATCGAACCGCCCAGGCAACGAGCCGGGGCGGCAGTCGGTCAGGCGGGGCAGTAGTCCCCGAAGTTGTCCACGAACGAACCGATCTCCGCGTTCGCCAAGCCGATCGCGACGAGCCGGCGGGCCGACTCCATCGTGATGCAATCGTGCGACACGAGCAGGCCGGTGACGGCACTGCGGTGGTCGTGCTCGCAGTAGCCGATCCAGTCGATCGAGGCGTCGATCGACTCCAGGTCGTTCAGGTAGTTGAATGTCCGCTGGCTGATCGGGCACCGTCCAGCCACCGCACAATCCTCGTAAAACCGTTTCATCGCAGCCATGATCTCGTTTCCTTCTACGGGGTTCTATTGTTCTCACGGTCGGGGCTACGCTGCCCCTGCTTGTCTTGATCTGTCGGATACTCTACGCATCGGCGCGCCGGGTGTCAACCCTTGAGGCTCGCCGGATTTTGTACGGGCGGCAGACGAGCCCCGGCACACGCGACCGCCGCCGGCCCTCGACGTGCAGGAGCGCCCATCCATCGCGGCCGTAGGCCAGCAGAAAGACGCGAGTACGCTGCCTGACGATCTCCACGAGGACGAACGTGCCCCTCGCAGCCATCGGCACGCGGCGGCCGTCGTCGAGCCGATAATACGGCCCGGCGCTCGCCTTGAACCGATCGCCGGGCCGGAGCACGACGCGCGGCGAGAGACGGTATTCGGTTTCTACGGTCGGGGGGATTCTCATGTATCGTTTCCTCCTTCGGGGTTGATCGGCATCCCCCTCGCCGCCGGCCACGGGCGCCGGCGGGTCCAGGGGCGGCCGGTCAGTAGGCTCCAACCGGGCACGCGGCCCAAGCCTCCAAGCCGGGCGCCGGATCGAGCACGATCGCGTCGACGTCGGCACGGGCCACCGACGCCGCCACCATCCGATCGACCATCGCACGCACCGCCGGGGGCGGCACCGGACGCAGCCGGGCCGCGGTCGCCTTCACGAGCCGGCCAGTGTCGCTCGTGCGACACTCGAACCGGGCCCGCCCGCGGCCCTCGAGCCGCCGGAGCACCGTCACCTCGGCGAGCCGTTGGCCGATCTTCACGCGGGCCTGCATTCCGATCGTCACGCATTCCTGTTTCATCGTCTCGTTTCCTTCTACGGGGTTCTCTGGTTTCCATCCACGGGGCCACGGTGGCCGCCGACTCGACCCCGCCCGCGGGCGACGGGGCCGGCTCGGGGGTCAGCGATCAATCCATGCACATGGGCATGATGACGGCGAGGAACTGGGGGCCGTGCTCACCGCCGGCGGAGATGCTCACCGCCGACGTGTCGTCGGTGGCGTCGACGTCGGCCGTCGTCGCCCCCCACGCGGCCGCCCCGGCGAGGGCATCGGCGAGGTACGCGTGATCGAGCTTCACACGCACGGGTGTGGCCGGCACCGGCGCCGCCCAATCCGCGCCGCATCCGCTCATGCCCTCGATGGTGCACACCAGGCCGGCGGGGTGCCGGTATTCGCCGCCGTGATACTGCCGGCGGCGCTTCTTCTCTTCCTGCTCGAGTTTCCACGCCGCCCGCCCGGCACGCTCGGCCGCCCGATGCAGGGGAGCGTAGTCGGCCACGGCATCGGCAACCCGCCCCACGTCGATCGTGAGACGCGACCCGGCCGCCGGCTTGATATCCCGCCACCGCGGAAAACGCCCCGCCACGGCGAGCGCCGCGGCCCGCACGACGACCGGCCGACCGTGGCCGTCGTCGGTCGACGACTCCCACGTCATGACGACCACCTCGCCGCCGGTCGGCTTGTGGGAGCCGACCAGGATCGACAGGGCGCCCCGGTCGATCACGGCGTCGAGCCGACGGCCGGAGGCGCCGCACAGCTTCCGCACGGCCGCCCGCACAGCCGCGGCGAGCGCCTGCCAGTGTTCCGACCGGACGATCGGGGCGGCCTGCCCGTGGATCGTCGTGGGCTGGACGTGGCCGACGTGGAGCCGGCGGCCGTCGGTCGCCACCGCGGCGAGCATCGACCCCTCCGCCACCTCGAGGAGCACACCGCCGAGAGCGTAGCGGCTGCTCTCGGTGTCGGTCGCCGGAACGATGCCGGCCACGATCCGCCGAAAGTCTCGGCCGCCGATCGTCGCGCCGGCGGTGATCGACGCACACACGGGGGCGGCGTCGACCTCGCCCACGCGGCCCGGGGAGGCGTCGGGGGCGGCGTCGCCGACCACCTCCACCCACGTCTCGCCGTCGGTGGCGAAGCCGACCGCGGTACCCTGCATCGTCTCGTGAGCCGTCTTCGCCTTCCGGCCCAGCCCGGCGGCGGCGATCGTCTCAAGGTCGGTCTTTTGAATCGTCGTGCTCATGATCTCGTTTCCTCTATCGGGGTCGAATCGTTCCGCCGGTCGGGGGCAACGCGCCACCGGCCGGATGTCGTGGTATGTAGGCTAGCCTTGATAGTCGGCGAGGTAGGTCAGTTCGTCGGCCACGTCGTCGACGGTCATTGTCTCGAGGTTTTCGTATTCATCGGCGGCGTCGGTGCCCATGTTCTCGCAGACCTGCTCGAGCACATTCCGGGCGACGAGCGCCCGGTAGACGTCGTCGACGATGGCAGCATGGGTGCCGGCGCCGAGAACGGCATCGATCGCCGCCGACAGCTCTTCGCCGGCTGCGACCCGGTCGACGATCATTCGGCTAATGGCAGCGTTTTTTTCGTTGGTCGTCATCTCGTTTCCTCTTACGGGGTCGTCGTTTCCACGGCCGGGGTCTGCCGGCCACGTCTGAAATATAACATCGGCACGTTGCGAGTCAAGCCTAAAATAATTTCTGCGGTTTTCGCCGCGGGTTGTTACGTTCGGGGGGTCGGCGGACAGTTGGTATCGTGAGAATTTTTGGGTTTCCACGGTCGGGGGGCTCGGGTTTCCGCGGTCGGGGTCGGATCGTTTCCACCATCGGGATCGGCCCTGCGAGTTCCTCGGGAAACTCGACGGCTCCGGCGTCCAGTTTGTGACGATCGTCTCGAG